>Ga0308419_1000158_pt1 | contig 55341 bp, 56 predicted proteins | sample HotsprSampleMS50_FD_203674 | JGI IMG/M metagenome (GOLD analysis project Ga0308419, IMG submission 203674) | Hot spring phototrophic mat microbial communities from Mushroom Spring, Yellowstone National Park, Wyoming, United States - 20090730_MS50 ... | reverse complement strand
CATGCCGAAACGACACCACCGTGTAGCCTGAAAAATTGCGTTCCGGGGTTATCACTAACCAGCCTGAAGTTGAGTCGTAGTGAATTTGCAGATGAGGATGCGGCTCAAACTCTGCCTTGTAGGTTTCCGCATAAAAGAGGTCACTGATGAAGATGGAATCGGTTTTGCCTGCAGTCAGCGAGAGTTCAGGAATCACATCCTGCAAGTATGGCACACTTGGCGGCGGCGCAGTGCATGAAAAAAAAGTGAGAAGTAAGAAACAACTTACGAAGTGAAGACGAGACATTGACAACGGTTTGTTGTAATAAATGTAGCGAATTGGTGCTAATTTCGTTTCGAGCACAAAGAAAAACAAAACGCAACATGCTGAAAAAGACATGCTTACTGATTGCAATTGGCTTACTTGGTATATGGGTAAATGTTTGCCCGCTACGGGCACAAGAACGACCGCGTAACCCAGAGCAGCCCAAACGCCTTGAACTGCAGAAAGAACCGTCGGAGAGCGAGTGGCTCCGTCCAAAGCTCATCTTGCCATCACAACTCGAGAGCCCATTACCAGACCTCAAACCGCTTAAGCCGTTTTATCCTCCGCCGAAAGATTGGTGGATTTTGGAACTGGTGAAAGTGCCAATTCCACTTCTGCCAACTAAGGAGCAGACCGTCGCCGAAAATCTTAACCGCATTCGCGAAGAAGCGATACGCGCAGCACGCGAAGCCCAACTGCCACTTGGCTATCAAACGCCTAATCCTGCTTCACAAACAATGCCTATGACCACCGCAACACTCGGCATTCCCATACCGGATTGGAGTCAGAGTGCGCATCAAATTAAGCCCGCTGACGAAATACCTCGCCCCATTCCACCTGCCAAAATGCCCAGCACTGCCAGCGATTACTACGCATGGGCACAATTTTTCATTGCTGACCAACGGTTCATTGGCGCCCTGCATGACCTTAACGAAGCCATTCGCCTGCAACCTGATTTTCTCAATGCCATCTTTACTCGTGCAGAACTTTACTTCAGATTAGAAAATTTTGAACTTGCCGTCGAAGACTACACGCGTGCGCTTTCGCTCAAAGCTCATGATGAACTCTATGTGCGGCGCGCCGATGCATTCAAGGCACTTTCGCGATACAAAGAAGCTCAAGCTGATTACCAAAGCGCACTCTCGCTCAATCCCAAAAATGAAGTCGCACGTGCTGCTCTCGAATCACTGAAACAGTCGACAAATTGAGAGCTATGTGCAAGCCGTAGCTTCAATGCATCTGCAAATTGCTTCGGTGAGTTTGGTGTGGCTGGTTGTTCGGTTCTTGTCGATGCTCACGATTTCCAGCAAGTTTTGTAACTTTCAAATCTTTTTGCAAGCAAACCAAATTTCCCAAGTATCATCATGTCGCTTCGAGCAGGGATTTTAGGGCTGCCGAATGTCGGGAAGTCCACGCTCTTTAATGCCATTACGGCGCAGCAAGTCGATGCGCAGAATTATCCTTTTTGCACCATTGAACCCAATGTCGGTGTTGTGGCTGTACCCGATGCACGCTTGCAAGAACTTGCTAAGATTGTCAAAACCAACAAGATTGTTGCCGCCACACTTGAAATTGTCGACATTGCTGGCTTGGTGCGTGGCGCCTCAAAAGGCGAAGGCTTGGGCAATAAGTTTCTTTCGCACATCCGCGAAGTCGATGCACTTATTCATGTGGTGCGTTGCTTCGATGACCCGAATGTGGTGCATGTTGATGGCTCTGTCAATCCCGTGCGTGATATTGAGACCATTGAAACCGAGCTCATTCTCGCTGATTTGGAATCGCTGGAAAAACGATTGCCAAAGCTGGAAAAAGACGCCAAGAAAGACACTAAGCTGGAAGCCCCACTTCACCTTATGAGAAAAGTCATAGCGCTGCTGAGCGAAGGCAAGCCTGCACGTTTGGCAAGCGCAAGTCCCGAAGAAAGCGCGCTACTGAAGTCGTTCTTTCTGCTTACTTCCAAGCCCGTGCTTTACGTGGCTAATGTTAGCGAATCAGACATTTTGACCGGCAATGCTTATACCAAGCAAGTCGAAGAAGTCGCTTCAAAGGAAGGTGCAAAAGTTATTGTGGTGTGTGCCAAAATTGAATCTGAAATTGCACTGCTGCCCGACGACGAAAAACCAGAGTTTCTGGCTTCACTGGGCTTGCAAATGTCAGGGTTAGATAAAATCATTCGCGCCACATACGACCTGTTGGGTTTGCAGACTTACTTTACTGCCGGCGAAAAAGAAGTGCACGCATGGACCATTCGCAAAGGTGCTAAAGCCCCTGAAGCGGCAGGCGTCATACACTCCGATTTTGAAAAGGGCTTTATTCGCGCCGAAGTCATGAAGTATGAAGACCTCATCAAATTCGGTTCAGAACAAAAAGTCAAAGAAGCGGGCAAACTGGCTCTCGAAGGCAAAGATTATGTGGTGCAAGATGGCGACATCATGCTCTTTCGTTTCAATGTCTAAGCATTAAATTCTCTCAAATAGCATCACTTCAGCAAGGTGCATCGACACTCTTGCACATAACGCTCTTACACTCAACAACAGTGAGCCAGAGAGAGGACTCAACCACACATCTGCAAGGCAAGCATATTGTGCTCGGCATTTCAGGCGGAGTTGCTGCATATAAAATTCCATTGCTGGTGCGCTTGCTCAAAAAGGCTGGTGCAGAGGTGCAAGTCGTTCTCACACCAAGCGCAAAGGAATTCGTTACGCCTACCGTGTTAGAGACACTCTCACAGCGAGCGGTACTGTGTGAGATTTTTCCAAAGGACGGGCTGAAAACAGATTGGACAGCACACATTCATCTGGGTGAATGGGCTGACGCATTTGTGGTTGCTCCAGCTACAGCTCACACGCTGGCAAAGCTTGCTTATGGACTTAGTGATGACATGCTGAGCGTCATTTTCCTTGCCCTCCGTCCCGAAAAACCACGCCTGATTTTTCCTTCCATGGATGGCGAAATGTATAGCTCGCCTGCGGTGCAACGCAATCTCTTGCAACTTTCTCGTGACGGATGCCTTATCATTGAGCCGGAAGTGGGCGAGTTGGCTTCTGGGCTTGTCGGTAAAGGCAGATTACCCGAGCCTGAGACCATTTTTCAGCACATTGAGCAGGTTTTTCGCTCACGCCAGTGGCTTGAAGGCAAATGTGTTGTAGTAACAGCTGGTGCCACACGCGAGCGCATTGACCCAGTGCGCTTCATTTCGAACTTCTCCACTGGCAAGATGGGCTTTGCACTGGCAGAAGTCGCTGCCAGCTACGGCGCAAAAACCATTTTGATTACAGGCAAAACGCATCTGCCCACGCCGCCCAAAGTTACACGCATTGACACCGAAAGCGCTATGGACATGTTCAAAGCATGCCAAACTTACTTTGAGCGCTGTGATGTCTTCATTGCTGCCGCTGCTGTGGCAGACTATCGCCCTGAAGAGATGCACACTCAAAAAATGAAAAAAGACAGTGACGCACTGACCTTGAAACTCACCAAAAACCCTGACATTCTTTTGGAGTTCGGCAAACAAAAACGCCCAGACCAGATTGCTATTGGCTTTGCTTTGGAGACGGAAAACGCTCTTGAGCATGCCAAGCAGAAACTTATGGAGAAAAACTTGGATTGGATTGCGCTCAACTGTGCCAACGAAGCTGGAGCAGGATTTGAATCCGACACTAACATTCTGACTCTGATTTCTCGCCACGGGGAGCAGCATCAGCTGCCGCTCATGACTAAGCAAGACGCCGCACATGCTCTGCTCAAATTGGCATTGCAAAAAAAATTTTCTCTGTAAAAAAAGTGAAAAAATCAAGTTTTTTCTTCGCAAAAGATTCCTTAACATCATACAGTTCTTAGCGTTACACTCGTCATCTGCTCGCTGTAACGCTCCATCCGCAGTGTCGTTTTTCTTGACATTATCAGTTATGAAGTTCTCTTTGAAGTGGTTTCCCTTGAGAGAGGAGAACCAAACATCTTGCAGCAGCGCATGAATCAAGAAGATTTGTTTAGTCAGCTTACGACTGAAGGCACAGTACAGCCTGCTGATGATTTGCAGCGCTGTAAAACACTGAAAGAGCTCTATGAAACCACGAAAGATTGCCAGAAGTGCCGCCTTGGTCGCACCCGAAAGAACTATGTGTTTGGTGAAGGCAATGAGCATGCGAAAGTGATGCTGATTGGTGAAGCGCCCGGCGCTGATGAAGATGAGCAAGGTCGCCCGTTTGTGGGTCGCTCAGGTGAATTGCTCAACAAAATTCTCTCGGCAATTAAGTTTTCACGCGAGGAAGTCTATATTGCCAACATCATTAAGTCTCGTCCGCCCAACAATCGCAACCCTGAACCGGATGAGATTCAAGCATGCTTGCCGTATCTGATTCGCCAAATTGAATTGATTCGTCCGAAGATTATTCTGGCGTTAGGCAAAGTAGCTGCCAATACGCTGCTTGGCAATTCATATCCTATGAATGCACTGCGTGGCAAGCTGCATCGTTGGCGTAATATCGATGTGATTGTAACTTATCATCCTGCAGCATTGCTTCGCAATCCGAATTGGAAAAAACTCTGCTGGGAAGATGTACAAATGCTCCGGCGTCTGTACGATGAAAAATATGCAGACCCTATCGTACCCTAACATTTGATTTGTCAAAGCTCTTTAACTCAATTTTAGACGGTAACTATGGCAGGAGGATTTATCGACCGTAGCCAAGAGACCAGCGGTTCATATCCTTTGGAAAAGCTACTGAAATCTCGCAAGCCACTTCGCGAAGAAGTTGACTTTGCAAAAGAAGGGCGTCTCCCCCCTCACGCCGTTGAGGTGGAGCAGGAAGTGTTGGGCTGTATTTTGCTTGATGGCCCGTCTATTGAGGAAGTCATCAAAATCTTCGGTGCCGAAGCCGATAAAGTGTTCTACGAGCCCAAGCATGCCATCATTTTCCGCGCCATGTGTCGGCTCTACAACCGCCGTGACCCCATTGATATTGTTTCTGTGTCAGATGAACTCAAGCGCTACGAAGAGCTTGACAAAGTCGGTGGCTACTACGCCATTGCAGAACTTTCCAACAAGGTGGCAACCGCTGCAAATGTGGGCTACTATGCCAAGCTCGTCAAAGAAAAGTATCTCTACCGCCGACTCATTGCGCTCTCTACGCACATCACCTCTGTGGCATACGAACAGTCGCTTGAAGTCTTTGACCTCATTGAGCAAGCGGCTCAAGAGATTTTTAGAATTTCGCAGACGGGCATTAAGAAAGATGCCATGCCTATCAAAGACCTGCTAAAGCAGGCGACCAAAGTCATTGAGGAACTGCAATCCAGAAAAAGTGCGGTAACGGGCGTGCCTTCTGGCTTTGCAGATTTAGACCGTCTTACGGCTGGGTTTCAAAAATCCGATATGATTATCGTTGCGGCACGTCCATCGACGGGCAAAACGGCGCTGGCACTGGCTTTTGCGCGCCATGCTGCCGTCGAAGCCAAAGTTCCTGTGCTCTTCTTCAGTCTTGAAATGGCAGAGTTGCAACTTGCTCAACGCTTGCTCTGCGCTGAAGCTATGGTTGACTCGAATCTGGTCAGAACGGGTCGCATCTCGTCGCAAGAGATGGTACATATCATGGCAAGAATGGACAGGCTGGCTCAAGCCCCTATCTACATTGATGACACGCCCAGCATTTCCATCATCGAGCTAAGCGCCAAAGCACGACGCATGAAGCATGAGCATAATATCGGCATGGTGATTGTCGACTACTTGCAGCTCATTACGCCTGTGAAGGATGGCAAATCCAACCGTGAGCAAGAAATCGCACAGATTTCCCGTTCGCTCAAAAGCCTTGCCAAAGAGCTCAACATTCCTGTGGTGGCGCTGGCGCAGCTCAATCGTTCCATTGAGCAGCGTGGGGCTGACCGTAAGCCACAACTCTCCGACCTGCGTGAATCAGGCTCTATTGAGCAAGACGCCGACGTGGTGATGTTCCTTTCACGTCCTGAACTTTATGGTGTACAAAATTTTTCAGATGGACTTTCTACGAAGGATATTATCGTCGTCGATATCGGCAAGCAGCGCAATGGTCCGATTGGCGAAGTGCGGCTGAAGTTTCTTAAGCAGTTTGGTAAGTTTGAGTCGCTCTCCAGTGTTTATACAGCGGCGGACTTTTCGGTTCAAGATGAGCCGCACTCGGCACAAGCGGCTGAACGACTCGAGCGCGATGCCATTCCACCATCGCCGCCCAATACGCTGAATCCAGATGATGCGCCCTTTTAAGCCATGCGACACCTTATGTGAATATCACTTATGACCTTATGTCTTTTCCTGTTTGGATAGAGATTTTCGGACTCAAGCTGCATCCTCATGTCGTCTTTGAACTACTGGCGTATTCCACGGGGTTTCAGTTGTATCTACGCCTGCGTGCGCGTTGGAAATTGCCTTCAGTTCTTACGCTTGAGCAAAACTTGCAACTTATTGCGGGATGCCTTTTTGGTGCATGGGCTGGTTCCAAGATTCTTGATATTGCCAATGCACCGCAGCTCTACTGGGCACATCGCGACAATCTCGCCTTCCTTCTCTCTGGCAAAACCCTCGTTGGCGGGCTCTTGGGCGGCTGGATTGGCGTGGAACTTGTCAAAAAATCACTGGGGATTTCGTTTGCTACTGGTGATGTTTATGTCTTTCCCGTCTTGACTGGCATTGCAATTGGGCGTCTGGGATGCTTTCTTACTGGCTTGGAAGATGGCACTTGTGGCCTTGAAACTGCCTTGCCTTTCGGCATTAACTTCGGCGATGGCATTGCGCGTCATCCTACTCAGCTTTACGAGATTGTCTTTGCGCTTACAGTGGGTGCATTTTTTCTTTGGCGTATGCGCAAGCCATATCCTAATGGTTGGCTTTTCCGCACGATGATGTGCAGCTATTTTTTATTTCGTTTTGCTGTGGAGTTTCTTAAACCTCGCCCAGAAACGTATCTTGGGCTTAGCGCTATTCAGATGGCTTCAGTTGCTGGCGCCATTTGTTCAGCCTTCCTGCTCTTGAAATTGCAGCCTGCTGCCTCATCCAACTCGGCTTGAATGCTTGCAGATATGCATGAGGGCTGTTACGCTAAGCAATAAGCTGATGTTCTCGATGGGTCATGTTGAAAAATGAATCTGTAGGTTGCGGCACTGTTCCGCATTTGTCTTTTGTCATAGCGTAGAACACAGATATTCTGTGCACTTTTTTGTCATTCCGAACGCAGTGAGGAATCCAGCGTATGGATGCTTCACTTCGTTCAGCATGACCACCACGCTGACCACGCTGTCATTCCGAGCGAAGCGAGGAATCCCATTCGGATGCTTCACTATGCTACGCTCCGTTCAGTAGCGGTGCATCTGCAAGACGCTGGGGCGTAATAGCGTGCATTCACTCAATTTTAATTGTCGCCACAACCTAAAACTTTGCACACTATGCCAGAGCGTCCTTATCTCTTTTTTGAACTTACTAATAGCTTGTGCTCCACATGCTTGCGCAAGGTTGAAGCAAAGGTCATCTTTCAGAACGATTGTGTCTATCTTTTGAAGTATTGTCCTGAACACGGGCATGAGAAGGTGCTCATCTCAACTGACATTGCATTCTACAAAATGCAACGTGCCTTCCTCAAGCCCGGTCAGCTTGTCAAGCAATTTAACACACCTGTCCAGTATGGCTGTCCATATGATTGTGGCATTTGCACTGACCATGAGCAACATGGCTGCTTGAGCGTGGTAGAGATTACAGACTACTGCAACTTAACTTGTCCCGTCTGCTACGCTGAATCTTCACCGCAGCGTCTCAAGCATCGCTCATTTGAACAAGTGGAGTTTATGCTCGATTGTGTCGTTCGCAATGAGGGCGAACCGGATGTGGTGCAAATTTCAGGTGGAGAACCTACCTTGCATCCCGACTTCTTCAAAATTCTTGATGCCGCAAAAGCACGCCCCATCAAACATCTGATGGTCAATACCAATGGCATCCGCATTGCTGAAGACCCTCTATTTGCTAAGCGGCTTAAAGACTACATGCCCGACTTTGAGATTTACTTGCAATTTGATTCCCTGCAAGCCACTGCATTGCATGCCTTGCGTGGCGCCGATTTGCAACGCATTCGCCTTAAAGCCATAGAGCAACTCAATAAACATGAAATATCCACGACCTTAGTTGTAACGCTGAAAAAAGGCTTAAATGATGATGAAATCGGTCAACTGATTGATTTTGCCTTACAGCAGTCTTGTGTGCGTGGCATTACCTTTCAACCTATTCAAGCGGCAGGACGGGTGGAGTCGTTCAACCCCGCTACCGATAGGCTGACCCTTGCCGAAGTGCGGCAAGAGATTCTGCGCCAGTCCTCCATCTTTCAGCCTGAAGATTTAATTCCCGTGCCCTGCCATCCTGATAGCATTGCTATGGCGTATGCACTGAAAATAGATGGCAAGGTTATCCCACTAACAGGGATGATTGACTCGCAAATCCTGCTGGATACAGCCGCCAATACCATCGTGTATGAACGCTGTGACACGGTGCGAGAGCATGTATTCAAACTCTTCTCGAGCTCACACTCACCAACTTCTAGCTCATTTTCACTTCAGCAATTGCTTTGCTGCTTGCCGCAGGTCTTTGTTCCCAATGAACTTTCTTACAAAAATCTTTTTCGCATCATCATCATGCAGTTTATGGATGCTTACAATTTTGATGTGCGCGCTGTCAAGCGTTCCTGTGTGCATATTGTTCATCCCGATGGTCGTCTGATTCCATTTGATACGTTCAATCTTTTCTACCGCGACGGGAAGCAAGCCCTACTAAACACCTTGCAAGCCGAATACACATTCAAACCAAGTGTATAAAAGGAGCATCAAGCGATGAATAGCTCATCAAGCGGGCAAAGCGCGGCAAATAATGCTCTGTGGCTCATTGTTGGGGTTGTTTTAGGACTCTTTGCTTCATTTGTCCTTTGGCTTGCTGGGCTATTTTCTCTTGCGATGATACTCACCATATTTGGCACAGCATCTGAGCCTGCTGACAAACTGTTCATTCCGCTCTTGATGATTATCCCCTTTATAGCCGCTCTGGTGGTTGTGTATTTTATCATTTCTCAAAAGCCAACTGGTCTTGTTTTAGGAGTATTGATTGGCTGTGGGCTTGGATTGCTCCTGCAAGGATTGTGTGCTGGGCTATTCATGGGCATGTTCGGGTAGTGCGCGGTTTTTTTACACCTGTGCCGTTACAATTCCTTGTGTCGCAATCCATCCTGCGTTGAATCGTTCTGAAAAATTTGTATCATCATAAAACTTCACATTAACATTTTTAACTCAGGAGAACTTTACTATGGGTAGACTGGATGGAAAAGTCGCCATCATCACTGGCGGCTCAGGCGGCATTGGCACGGCTGCCGCAAAGCGCTTCATTGCAGAAGGCTGCAAGGTGTTGTTAGTGGATATTCATGAAGGTGCATTGCAGCAGGTAGTGGCTGAACTGGGCAATGAATCAGCAGATTACTTTGTTGCCGATGTGAGTACCCCAGAAGGCAACCAAGGCATGGTGAAGAAAACCCTCGAGCGCTTTGGCAAAGTCAATGTCTTTCTTGCCAACGCTGGTATTGAAGGCACCATCAAGCCCATTCCAGAATACCCAGTAGAAACCTTTGACCGTGTTTTGGCTATCAATGTGCGTGGGGTGTTTTTAGGTTTGCAGAATGTGATACCAGCCATGCTCCAAGCGGGTGGCGGGAGCATCGTCATCACGTCTTCAGTGGCTGGCTTGATTGGCTCGCCCGGCTTTTCAGCATATGTGACCAGCAAGCACGCCGTGATTGGCTTGATGCGCTGTGCGGCATTGGAGTTTGGTGGTGCAGGTATTCGTGTCAACACTGTCAACCCTGGTCCGATTGAAACCCGCATGATGCGTTCTATTGAGGAGATGGCGGCGCCCGGTGCAGGCGACCAAGTTAAACAAGGCTTCGTGGCACAGGTTCCTCTCAAGCGCTATGGCTATCCAGAGGAAGTTGCGCAATTGATGCTGTTCCTTGCCTCCGATGAGAGCAGCTACTCTAATGGCAACGTATATGTTATGGATGGTGGTTTTACTGCCGCCTAAACCTGAATCAAAATCCTTTCAGCATTTGTTCTGAAAGAGCTTCTGCATTCAGAAGATGCTCACGTCCGAATGCTTTATTTTTCGTATGTTTGTGAAACATTCAAAATAAGTTTGATTTATGAGAGTTACTGTCGATACCCAGTCTGGATTTTGTTTCGGTGTGCAATTCGCTATTGAAATGGCTGAAAGTGAATTGGAGGGCACGGGTCACTTGTATTCACTTGGTGATATTGTGCATAACGCCGTCGAGGTTCAACGCCTAAATCGCATGGGGCTGCAAACCATCAGCAGAGAGGAATTTTTCAAGCTCAGAGATACACGCGTCTTAATTCGAGCACATGGCGAACCACCTGAAACATACAAGTTTGCCTTAGAAAACAACATTGAGCTCATCGATGCGTCTTGTCCCGTCGTGCTGAAATTGCAGCGGCGCGCAAGAGATTTTTACGAAAAGGGTTACCAAATCTTGATTTACGGCAAAAAAGACCATGCGGAAGTTATCGGCGTCAATGGGCAATGCAACAACGAAGCAATCGTGATTAAGCATCCCGACCTCAGCGATGAGTCTGAACTGGCAGCCATTGACTTTGGCAAAAAAACAGTTCTGCTTTCTCAAACTACACAAGATACCAAAGGCTTCTACGCCTTGCGCGATGCACTTCTCAAGCGCTTTTCAGCAAAAGGATGCGCCGAAAATTTTGACCTCGAAGCCACCGATGCAGAAGCTGTTGAATTCCTTGCCAAAGACACTATCTGTCGTCAGGTCTCAAACCGCGATGAAAAGCTCACCAAGTTTGCCCAGCAACATGAAGTCGTTGTATTTGTGGCAGGCAAAAAGAGTTCCAACGGGAAAGTTTTGTTTGGTGTGTGCAAAGCGGCTAATCCTCGCACTTACTTTGCCGAACACGAAGATGAGCTTCAAGCCGAGTGGTTTGTGCGCAAAGATGGCACTCCAGTGGAAAGTGTTGGCGTCTGCGGTGCTACCTCTACGCCGATGTGGCAAATGGAACAGGTTGCAGATGTGATTCGCAAAAAGTTTGCGCCTGCGCCGATGACTGCAGCTTAGTATCCCTCAAATTTCAAGATAGCAGTTCAGTGATTTTCTGGGGAGCCTGCGATGGGGTTCGGTAGAATGGTAGGTAAAGATTAGCTCTACCTACCATTGCCAGTATGTCATACACTGAATCTACCAACAGGCTATTGACCGGCTGCCGCTGCTGTTTTGCTCTGTGCTTCTTTTGACCCTCTGACACGTTTTTCACGGTCTTGGCGCTGACGGCGGCGTTCGGTTGGGGCTTCACTATAGTCGACCAGTTCAATCATCGCCATTTTTGCGGCGTCGCCCAGTCGTGGTGGCATTTTGATGACGCGTGTGTAGCCTCCGGGTCGTTCTGCCACTTTATTTGCGATTTCACCGAAGAGTTCTTTGATGGCTTGCTTGTTTCGGATGAACTTGAAGACTTCGCGCTGTGCATGCGTGGTGCTCTCTTTCGCACGTGTGATAAGGGGTTCAATGTAGCGGCGCATTTCTTTTGCCTTGGCTTCAGTGGTTTGGATGCGCTTATGCAGAATCAACTGCGTGCAAAGATTCGCCATGGTTGCGCGACGGTGGCTGGCTGTGCGTCCGAGTTTTCGGAGTGAAATTTGTTTGCGCATGACTTCAAAATTTTACTTTTCGTTCAAGCGATACTTAGAGACGTCCATTCCGAAACGGAGTCCTTTTGATTCTACAAGTTCTTTGAGTTCAGCGAGGGATTTTTTACCGAAATTCTTGAAGCGAAGCAATTCTTCTTCCTGCTTACTTACCAACTGACCGAGTGTTTCAATCTCTGCTGAACGCAGGCAGTTGTGTGAACGCACGGAGAGTTCTATATCTTCCATGCGTGTCATCAAGAGATTTCTGATGCGCTCAAACTCGGCATCATCTTGTTGTGTATCTTGCTCGTCGATTTCTTCTTCGGTGCTTGGTGCAAATTTCGTGAAGAGGCTCACATGTTCGGCGATAATTTTTCCAGCCATGCTGACGGCTTCATCAGGCTGAATTGAGCCATCGGTTTGCACTTCTAAGATGAGCTTTTCATAGTCCGTTCGCTGACCCACGCGAGTGTTTTCCACGCTGTACTTCACATTGCGAATCGGTGTAAAGATGGCATCGACAGCAATATAGCCTAGTGGCATGCCTTCTGGTTTATTTTCTTCGGCAGGCACATAGCCACGACCTCGTCCGATGTAGAGGTCAAGTTTTAGCGTGATGTTCTTGGTTAGGGTCGCAATATGCAACTCGGGATTGAGAACCTCAAAATCTGCCTCAGGGCTGACAATATCGCCAGCCACGAAATCTTTTGGACCCTTGAGCACTAACGAAACCATTGCATTTCGCTTGCTGATAGAGCGAAAGCGTACTTGCTTGAGATTTAAGATAATGTCGGGAACATCTTCCTTGATGCCCTCGATTGTGGAAAATTCATGTAAGACGCCTTCGATTTTCACGCCTGTAATAGCTGTTCCCGGCAATGATGATAGCAACACACGACGCATCATATTGCCAATCGTAACGCCGTAGCCTCGTTCAAGCGGCTGGGCAATAAAGCGTCCGTATTGGTTTGTAAAGGTCGTTTCATCAAGCTCGAGCCTTTCAGGCATTTGCATGGGTTGAATCATAGCTCTTTGTGCGTTGTAAGTTTAGCAGCAACTACAGACGATGTGAAAACAATTACTTGGAGTAAAGTTCTACGACAAGCTGCTCATTAAATGGTTCTTGCACTTCACTGCGTTCAGGTGCGTTTAAGAACGTTGCTTTCAGGTTTGCTTTATCGACTTGAATCCACTGTGGGATTTGTGAATCTGGCTTTTTGTTGAGCGCGTTACGAACAACTTCTAAGTTCTTGCTCTTTGCTCTAAACTCAATGACATCGCCCGGACGCAGTTGATACGATGGGATATTGACTTTTTTGCCATTGACGAGCAAGTGGCAATGCGTAACCAATTGGCGTGCCGCTGGACGACTTGCAGCAAAACCTGCACGATAGACCACATTGTCTAATCGTGATTCGAGGATTTTGACCAAGTTATCGCCTGTTACGCCTTTCATTCGCGAGGCTTTAGCGAAATAGAGACGGAACTGGCGCTCCAGCACACCATAGATATACTTCATTTTCTGTTTCTCACGCAATTGCACGGCATATTCTGATATCTTACCTTTTTTGTTCTGTCCGTGCTGTCCGGGCGGATATGGTCGGCGGTCTAAGTATTTCTCATCTTTTGGCACAATTGCCACGCCAAGTCGGCGAGAGACTTTTGCCGTTGACCCTAAATATCTTGCCATAATTCGGATTGTAAAATTCTAAGTTAAATTGCGCTGTAACCCTCTACACTCTTCTGCGTTTTGGCGGTCGGCAGCCGTTGTGCGGCAGCGGGGTAATATCGCGGATAGAACGGACTTCTAAGCCGGCCACTTGCAGTGAGCGAATGGCCGCATCGCGCCCCGACCCAGGTCCTTTGATAAGCACGTCGACTTTGCGCACACCGTATTCGGCAGCTTCTTTGGCGGCGGCTTCGGCGGTCACTTGCGCCGCATATGGCGTATTTTTCTTTGAACCCTTGAACCCATTTTTGCCCGCCGTTGACCAGGCAATTGTGTTCCCAGCCATGTCAGTAATGGTTACAAGGATATTGTTGAAGGTTGCTTTGATGTGCGCAATCCCTTCACTGGTTGCTGCAACTTTCTTTTTGCGTTTCGCTGAACCTGTCTTTTCAGTTGCCATAATTACTTTCATTAAGTGGATTACTTCTTTGCTACGGCTTTCTTCTTACCTGCCACCGTTTTGCGCTTGCCTTTGCGTGTTCTTGCATTGGTTCTGGTGCGCTGACCCCTTACTGGTAGCCCACGGCGATGGCGCAGACCGCGATAGCAGCCAATATCCATCAGCCGCTTGATAGCCAACTGCTGCTCACTGCGTGCCTGTCCCTCGACTTTATACTCTGCCGCAATGATATTGCGGATGGCGTTAGCTTCGTCGTCAGTTAGTTCTGAAATACGTTTATTTTCGTCAATCCCAGCTTTTGCTAGGATTTTCATGGCAGAAGTTTTGCCGATGCCGTAGATGTAGGTTAGCCCAATCACGGCACGCTTGTTTCTTGGAAGGTCTACGCCTGCAACTCTCATGTTTTATCCCTGACGCTGTTTGTGGTTCGGATTTTTCTTACAAATGACCAAAATCTTTCCCTTCCTGCGAATAATTTTGCAGGCTTCACAGCGTTTCTTGACTGCTGAATAGACTTTCATGCTCGTCTCTTTTTTAGTCGTTCTAAAACAGAAAGGGCGCAAAGATACAAAACTGCGCCGAAAAATCAAAACATTATTTCACCTACTTAAATCGATAGGTGATACGTCCCTTGCTAAGGTCATATGGGGACACCTGCACCCGCACACGGTCGCCGGGCAGAATCTTGATGAAGTTCATTCTCATCTTGCCCGATACATGAGCCAGAATCTCAAGGTTGTTTTCCAACCTTACTCTGAAACTTGCGTTCGGCAAAGCCTCGAGAATCACGCCATCTATTTCAATCGCTTCTTCCTTTGCCATAGTCACGCGGTGAATTATCCTGGATGATTGAAGGTTTCGGATTGTTTTGCTACTTCTTCGAGCTCCAACTTCTGCTTTCGTGAGAGCGTTAGAATTTCTGCCTTTCCTTTGCGCACCACTACGGTGTGTTCAAAATGCGCCGCCGGTTTCTTGTCTGCTGTGATAGCCGTCCATGTATCGGCGGCGATAACCGACTTGCGCGATTTGCCTAAGTTTATCATCGGTTCAATAGCAAGGCACATGCCTTCACGCAGAAAAATACCGCTGTTGCGTTTACCGATGTTTGGCACTGGCGGCTCTTCATGCAAGCGCGTCCCAATGCCATGACCTACCATGTTCTCAATGACGCCATAGCCAAAACTCTCTGCATATTCTTGAATGGCTGCAGAAATATCATACAACCGCTTTCCCACAATCGCTTCTTTTATGCCCAGCGCTAAACATGTTTCCGTTACTTGCACCAACTTTGCAACTTCAGGTCTAACCTCTCCTACCAGAAAAGTACGTGCTGCATCGGCATGATACCCATTCTTGTATGCACCGCAATCAATAGAGATGATATCCCCATCTTTTATCACACGCTTCGGACTTGGGATACCATGCACGACTTCCTCATTGATTGACGTGCAAAGGGTTGCTGGATAGGGTCTGACGCCACGTGAGCCTTTTGGCACATACCCTAAAAAACTTGGCACAGCTTGCTGGGAGCGAATGTATTCTTCAGCCAGTTCATCGAGCCGCTTTGTTGTAATACCTTCTCGGATTTCTTCGCTAAGCATATCTAAGGTTTCGGCGACAATTCGCCCACTTTCTCTCATCAATTCAATCTCTCGCTCGCTTCTTGCTGTGACCATCGTCTCTTTCTGTTTGGTTGATTATGCAGGCACGCTGCGTCCTTTGAGCTTGCCTGACTTCATGAAGCCGTCGTAATGACGCATCAATAGATGGCTTTCAATTTGCTGCAGGGTATCGAGCGCCACACCTACAATAATCAAGAGACTTGTACCGCCGAAGAACTGTGCAAAGCCCGGTGTTACGTTCCCAAATTTTGTCAGCAGCGTTGGCAAAATTGCAATGATTGCCAGTGCAATTGCCCCCGGCAGTGTTATTCTGGTTAGAATGTTATCAATGAAGTCGGAAGTGGGTTTCCCCGGACGCACACCGGGAATAAAGCCACCTTGTTTTTGCATCGTATCGGCAACATCCTTCGGGTTGAATGCAATCGCTGTGTAGAAGTAAGTGAAGAACACAATCAATATGCCAAAAATAATTGCATAGCCCCACGAATCATATGAAATAAACGCACTGATGCTTTGCATAGCTTCGCTTTCTGGGAAGAATGAGACGATTGTGCTTGGGATGAACATAATCGACTGTGCAAAAATAATCGGCATCACGCCTGCTGTAATCACGCGCATGGGAATATACTGCGTTGTGCCACCATAGACTTTTCTGCCTACTACCCGGCGTGCATATTGCACTGGGATGCGGCGCGTGCCTACGGTCAAGAACACTACGCCTGCAATGATAAGCAGCATGATAGCCAGCACAATAATTTCCACAATCAGATTTTTGCTTCCCGATGCCACCAATTGCCACTCGCCGACCAGCGCTTGCGGGAAGCGCGCTAAAATGCCTATCATGATAATCAGCGAGATGCCATTGCCAATTCCGCGCTCGGTAATTCTTTCACCCAGCCACATCGTAAAAATGGTCGCCGCCGTCAGCGTGATAATGGTCGAGAGCGTAAAGAAAAATCCCGTGTCTGGCACAATTGGCTGACCAAATGAAGATGGGCTGGAAAGACTTACACTGACGCCCCATGCTTGTAGCATAGCTACCAGCACAGTCCCATAGCGTGTCAGTTGATTGATTTTCTTTCTTCCTTCTTCGCCTTCCTTTTGCAATTTTTGGAAGTATGGCGTTACGGCTCCAAGTAGTTGGATGATAATTGATGCCGAGATGTAGGGCATAATCCCCAGTGCAAATACTGAAGCGCGTTTGAAGGCACCGCCAACAAAGAGGTCAAACAGACCAAATAGGTCGTTGGTTGGTCCTTGTCCAGCATCGGCCACTGCAGACGCATCGACGCCCGGAATTGTGATGTGTGAGCCGATACGGTAGACAATCAGCAGTCCAACGGTGTAAAGAATTCTATCTCTTAGCTCAGGTATTTTGCTGATGTTTCGGATGCTATCAATCAGTTTCATCGTTCTTATGGTTAGCGCATTTACTTCTTCGTCTTTGCCTCTGCGGCTTTGCGTGCCGCTTTTGCGGCTTGCTTAATTTCTTCCACAGGTTTCTTCGGTGTAATCAATGCTTCTTGTAACGACTTCGTTTTTTCCATTCGCTGCGCTTCCTCGAGCGTGCGTTCAGCAATAGTGACACGCCCGCCCGCCTTCTCAATTTTTTCTTTTGCACTGGCACTGAACGCATGAGCGGTTACATTGAGCGCAGTTGTCAGTTCCCCATCACCTAAGACTTTTACGCGACGACGTTTTGCAGACACCCCAGCTTTCGCCAAAGCCTCAAGCGTTACGTCCGTCGTCAATTTACCTTTTTTTACCCATGCCTCTAACTGCCCGACGCTGACCGTTTCGAACTCTTCACGGTTCGGTTTGGTAAAACCAAACTTCGGCAGGCGGCGGAAAAGCGGCATTTGTCCCCCTTCTTTGAACGACTGGGTATAGCCGCTTCTTGATTTATGACCCTTAGTGCCTCGTCCTGCAGTGGTGCCGTGTCCAGAGCCTGGACCTCTGCCTACACGCTTGCGTGACTTTCTTGACCCTACGGCTGGGCGAAGTGTACTTAAATTCATGATTTTCTTGTGTTTAAGCCCTTAAACTAAGCAAAAATTTTTCACGACTGAACTTCTTCGACTTTGACCAGATGCGATACCACACGCAGCTGCCCGCGCACTTGTGGTGTGTCGTTCAGCGTTACCCAATAGTTTGGTCGTCCTAACTTCAGGGCTTTGATGGTGTCTTTTTGCTTTCTGGTCGAACCAATGATGCTACGCACCTGTGTAATCTTGAGTTTCTTCGTGGATTGAGCTGTTGCTTGCGACATCGTTCAGATGGTTTTAAGATTGGTAGACTTCGGTCAAAGTTTTTCCGCGTCGTTCTGCCACATCCTGTGCATCACTTAGGCTTTGTAGTCCTTTAATTGTTGCTTTGACAACATTGTGTGGATTTGATGAGCCCAGCGATTTGGTCAGCACATCCTTCACGCCTGCGCTTTCCAAGACAGCCCGCACGGCACCTCCTGCAATGATGCCTGTTCCCGGCGTTGCAGGTCTGAGCAAGACTTTTGCCGCTCCGAACTTTGCCAAGACTTCATGCGGAATGGTTCCCTTCACAATTGGCACCTCTACCACATTCTTTTTTGCATCTTCAATGCCTTTGGCAATTGCATCTTGCACTTCGTTGGCTTTGCCCAGTCCGTAGCCGACATGTCCTTCTCCATCTCCAACCACCACAATCGCATTGAATCCGAAACGCTTGCCGCCCTTCACCACTTTCGCCGTACGATTGACTTGCACCAACTTTTCTTTCAGATTGAGTTCGCCCGGTCTGATTTTTTTCTGTGCTTGTCTTGCCATTTTCTACTGTATTGATATTTCATTTAGAATTCCAATCCGCCTTCACGTGCACCTTCAGCCAGCGCACGCACGCGCCCGTGATAGCGGTATCCATTTCTATCAAATGCGACTTTAACTATCCCAATTGCCTTGGCTTTCTCGGCTAACTTTTTGCCAATTTCTCTGCTGATTTCAGTTTTTTTCTTACCCTTTTGCATCTGCTCCATAGCCTTTGAGTTACTGGTCACAGCTGCCAATGTTTTGCCGTTTTCATCGTCAATGAGTTGTGCATAGATATGCTTGAGACTGCGATACACAGAGAGGCGAGGTCTCTCTGGGGTGCCGAATATGCGTCTGCGCACCCTTGCTTTCACTCTATTCCTGCGTCGTGTTTTAAGAAACGGATTCATAGCTCTGATTTATTTGCGAAAGCGATAGTTGCCGCTTTCAGAGATTGATAAAACTTACTTGCCTGCGGTCTTTCCTTCCTTGCGACGAATGACCTCATTTTCATACTTAATGCCTTTGCCTTTATAGGGTTCAGGCTTTTTGAACGAACGAATTTTTGCGGCGACACTGCCCACCAATTCTTTATCAATACCGCTGACCACCACATTGGTTGGCTGCGGCACTTCTACTTTTACACCTTCTGGCGGCTTGAAATAGATGGGATGCGAGTATCCTAATGAAAATACCACATAATTGCTTTTTGCTTCCGCTTTGAAGCCTACGCCTACCAATTCTAACTTACGCGAATAGCCTTGCGAGACGCCTACAACCATGTTATTAATCAGTGCGCGATAGAGTCCATGCAAGGCTTTGGTTTGCTTCTCATCATTTTGTCGCTCTACCTTGACACTTTCTGGTTCCACTTTTACTGTTAGCGCACCTCGCAATGGCCGCTCTAATTTCCCTTTTGGTCCTTCTACTGTGATGATACCGTTTTTGACTTCTACCTTGACTCCCTTGGCAAGTGGAATTGCTTTTTTTCCAACTCGGGACATGCTGCTTTCCTCCCAATTTTAGCTGATGCGGAATAGGACTTCGCCTCCTACGCCAGCGGCGCGGGCTTCTTTATCGGTCATCAATCCTTTTGATGTCGTCAGAATTGATAGCCCCAATCCGTTTAAGTATTTTTTAATGTTTTTCCCTTCATAGACGCGCCGTCCGGGCGTGCTCACGCGCTGCAAACTCTTTATGGCATGCTGTCCGTAGGCATTGTATTTGAGCTGAATACGTAAGACAGGGAATTTTTCAGTTTCAATAACCGTGAAATCTTTGATATACCCCTTTTCTTTCAAGAGCTGAGAGATACTGACTTTCAGCTTTGAACTGGGAATGTCAACCGTCTTATGCTTTGCTTTCGCTGCGTTGCGAATACGTGTCAGGTAATCGGCGATTGGATCTGTAACTGGCATTTGTGGTTTAGGTTTCTTCGTGCGTCCTGCAAGATATGCCTCACCTTACAGCAGCCACGAAGGTTGAAAAAAGACCTTCAAGACTTTACTGAACCAAATTTACCAACTTGCTTTTTTCATTCCGGGAATTTTACCTTCTAAAGCAAACTTGCGTAAGATATGGCGACATACCCCATATTTTCTATACACACCGCGACCTCTACCCGTAATAGAACATCGGTTTCGGAACCGTGTTGGTGAGCTATCGCGCGGCAGGGCGCGCAGGGCTTCCCAATTTCCTTCTTGCTTGAGTTTTTGGCGACGTTCAGCGTAAAGCTCTATTTTTCTCTTACGCTTTTCGTTTCGTGCAATCACACTTTTCTTTGCCATAGTGTTTTGAGTCAGGTTAACTTTTCTTTCTGAACGGCATGCCTAATTCTTTGAGTAGCGCGTAGGCTTCCTCATCGGTCTTGGCTGTGGTTACAAATGTGATGTCCATGCCGTTGATTTTGGTCACTTTGTCAATATCAATTTCTGGGAAAATAATCTGCTCTTTTATGCCGAGTGTGTAATTTCCTCTTCCATCAAAACTGCTGTCACTGACGCCTCTGAAATCTCGGATGCGTGGAATCGCCAGCGAAATTAATCTATCCAAGAACTCATACATTCTCTGTCTGCGCAGTGTTACTCGGCAGCCGATAGGCTGATTTTCTCTGAGCTTGAAATTCGAAATTGCTTTCTTCGACTTACGGATTTCAGGTTTCTGCCCAGTGATGAGTGCCAGCTCTTTTGTAGCTACTTCTAACAGCTTTGGGTCTTGCGCCGCTTCACCAATGCCGATGTTGATGGCAATTTTCTCCAGACGTGGCACCATCATGACATTCTTATACTTGAATTGTTCCATGAGACGCTTGACCACTTCCTGACGATATTTCACAAACAGGCGCGGCGGCGGGGCAGGCTCGTTTGAGACGGGCGCCGCTACCTTTGCAGGTTCTTCACCTTTCTTTTTTTGCTTTTTTTGTTCCTTTTCTGCCATTGTTCAAGTCAAATTTTGGAGATGGTCTTGGTCATCTCCTGTTTCATTAGACCTTTCTGACATTTGAGGCATGAATCGGCATCTCGCGTTCGATGATTGCACCCTGTGGCTGATTTTTGTTTGGGCGTACATGCTTTTTGCGAATGTTGACGCCTTCCACAATCACTCGATTGGTTTCGGGAAAGACCCGCAACACTTTGCCTTGATAGCCTTTTTCGCGGTCTGCTCCAACACTTTTAGCGGCAGTGATATTCTTGAGCAAGACCACGGTATCGCCTTTTTTGACATGCATTTTCGGTTTCTTGATGCCGGTCTTCATGTCTGGTTCGTATTAAAATTTCCTACAACTTAATTTCTCGGGCTTTTTCCCTGCTGGAATTTTGCCTGTACTTTATGTTGAGCGGGAGACGGGACTCGAACCCGCGACCAACAGCTTGGAAGGCTGTGACTCTACCAACTGAGTTACTCCCGCATTTGCGCGCCTGTGTCGCACTGCAGTAAGCTACAAATTTACACCACTTCAGGTGCCAGTGAAATAATTTTCGTGTATTGCTTATCGCGCAGTTCTCTGGCAATTGGGCCGAAGATACGCGTTCCACGCGGTTCGCCTTGCGCATTGATAAGCACTACGGCATTTTCATCAAAGCGAATATATGAGCCATCTTTTCTCCGGTATTCCTTTTTTGTCCTTACCACCACGGCGCGTGAGACTTCCTTTTTCTTAACTGTTCCTCCAGGTATAGCTGCTTTCACGGATACCACCACTACATCACCGATGCTGGCATAGCGGCGTCTTGTTCCACCGGGAACATGAATCACCCGGACCTTTTTTGCGCCACTATTGTCGGCTACGACCAAGTTTGTTTCGTTCTGAATCATACGGTTATACTCTCTTCTAATTTTATGGATTACTTTGCACGCTCGATAATTTCAGCCAGTTTCCACGCTTTGCGTTTGCTTAGTGGTCTTGTCTCCACAATGCGCACCACATCACCAATTTTAGCCTCATTGGTCTCATCGTGTGCCATAATTTTGGTCGTTTTCCTGAAGTACTTTTTGTAAATCGGGTGCTGGACGCGCCGCTCAATCGCTACCACGATGCTTTTTTGCATCTTGTTGCTGACGACCTTGCCAATTCTTTCGCGCTTATTTTTCTTCTTTTCCGTTGTCTCGGTCTGCTTTGCTGAGGCTTGTGCCTCTGGCGTTGTAACCTGTTGTTCCTGCTGCTCCGACATCGTTACTTTAGGAATTAAGTGTTCGGATGATTCTTTTGTTTTTCAGCGGCAAGTTCTTTTTGCCGCAAGAGTGTTTTCATGCGTGCAATATCTTTCCTTAGATTGCGCAGAATCATTGGATTCGTCGGCGGTTCAATCGCTTTATTGAACTTGATTGCCGCAATTTGTGCTTTGTACTCTTTAATTCGCTCTCTCATTTCATCATCACTTAGCGCCGCAATTTCATATTTTTTCATGGTCTCTTCTCCTTTGGTTTTTATTTCTTCGCTGTTGCGGTTTCTTCGTAATCAGGACGCACCACGAATTTTGTTTTGATTGGGAGTTTGGCGGCTGCTAGCCGCAGTGCTTCTTCTGCTGTGGCTTTTGGCACGCCGTCAATCTCAAACATGATGCATCCCGGTTTTACCGGTGCTACCCAAAATTCTGGTGCGCCTTTTCCTGAACCCATGCGGGTTTCGGCAGGCTTTTTGGTTATGGGCTTATCAGGGAAAATGCGAATCCATGACTTTCCATCGCGCTTCATGTAGCGTGTCATAGCCACACGAGCCGCTTCAATTTGCCGGCTTGTAATCCAGCCCAAGTCTAAGGCTTTCAATCCAAAAGCGCCGAATGCAATTTCTGTACCTCGCGTGGCTTTACCTTTCATTTTTCCACGCTGTGATTTGCGATATTTCACGCGTTTAGGCATGAGCATCGTCCAGGTCCTCCAAAGCGGTTTAATTTTCTGCTGTAGGTGTGGCGGGGCTGCCGCTCTCTGCGGTGCCCCCGCCTTTACTGCCACCGCGTCGGCGGCGACGGCGTCGTGACCCTTGCTTTTCACCGCGCTCTTGACGTCCGCGCGCCTTTGCGCTTTCGCGGCGGTCGCGCACTTTCTGACGCTCTTCCTCCTCGAGTGCCTCAATGCGCTGACCCAGAATTTCACCTTTGTAAATCCACACTTTTACACCAACTGTGCCTGTGATGGTAAAGGCAGTTGCTTGTGCATAGTCAATGTTGGCTCGCAAGGTATGCAGTGGCACCTTGCCTTCCTTGTACTGCTCCATGCGTGCAATTTCTGCGCCGCCTAATCGACCGCTCACCTGCACACGAATCCCTTCTGCACCTGCACGTGTTGCCTGTTGAATAGCTTGTTTCATGGCGCGTCGAAAGGCGACACGTCCTTCAAGTTGCGCCGCAATGTTATCGGCGACTAACTGTGCATCCAACTCTGGCTTTTTAATTTCAATCACATCTATCTTGACTTCCTTTGTTGTCAATTTCCCTAACTCTTGGCTGAGCGTATTGATTTCTTCGCCGCTCTTGCCGACGACGGCACCGGGACGCGCTGCGTAAATGTAGAGTTTGACATTTTTCGTTGTTCTTTCTATCACCACTTTTGACACCCCGGCTTTTTGACGCTTCAGTCGTGCCATCACATAGTTGCGAATCATATAGTCTTCTTTTACCTTATCGGCTACTGACACAGAGTTATCATACCACCGGGAGTCCCAGTCTTTGATGATGCCGAGTCGGAATCCATTTGGATTTACTTTTTGTCCCACAGGTATATGCTCTTTTTAGTTAATCTCGTTAATTCGTCTCGCTTAGGTTATCCTTGTTTTCTGCATTGCGGCTTTGCTTTGGTGCGCGCTTATCTACAACGATGGTCAGGTGATTTGAGCGTTTTCTGATGCGATATGCTCTGCCCATCGGTGCTGGAGAAATGCGCTTGAGCGTTACGCCTGCATTAACATATGCCTCCACCACATAGAGCTCACGTTCGCTTACGGTTTCGTCATTGCGATTCATGTAGTTGGCAACTGCAGACTTTAGCGTATGTAGCACAGTACGCGCCGCATGTTTTGTAGAGTTCTGTAAAATTGCCGTTGCGGTCTCTACATCTTTGCCTCGCACCAAGTCTACGACCAGCCTCATCTTGCGCGGTGAGGTCGGTGTATGTCTTAGCACTGCTATACTTTTTGAAGCATTGCGGCGTGCCGCTTTGCGTGCTTCTGCGGATTCACGTTTTCTTGCCCCCATTGTTTGCTCCAATTACTTTTTACCGGGCGCCGAACCCGATTTCTCTTTTTTATCTCCCGATGTATGACCTCGGAAGGTTCTGGTTGGCGCAAATTCTCCCAGTTTGTGCCCCACCATATTTTCCGTGATATACACAGGCACGTGTGTTTTGCCGTTATGCACGGCAATGGTATGACCTACAAACTCTGGCGCAATCATAGAGGCACGCGACCAAGTCTTAAGTACTTTCTTCTGATTCTTTTCATTGAGTTCTCGGATGCGCTCGAGCAGACGCTCCTGAATGAACGGTCCTTTTTTTAGTGAACGCGGCATAGTCAATCTTAATGGTTATGCTTTTCTTCTATCACGCACAATAAGTTTTTCCGAGGCTTTCTTTTTGTGGCGTGTCTTTAAGCCCTTGGATAGCTGTCCCCACGGCGACTTTGGATGTTTGCGTCCGCCGCCTGACTTGGAGCGACCTTCGCCGCCGCCCATGGGATGGTCGACGGGGTTACGCGCCATGCCACGCGTGATGGGACGGATACCTAACCAGCGAGAGCGACCAGCCTTGCCTAACGAAATGTTTTCATGCTCTAAATTTCCTACCACGCCAATGGTTGCTCGGCATTCAATGCGAACTTTTCGCAGTTCGCCTGAAGGCATTTTCAGCGTAGCGTAATCTCCTTCTTTAGCCAGCAGAATAGCAAATGCGCCTGCACTACGGGCAATCTGACCGCCTTTACCTGCCTTCATTTCAATGTTATGAACCTCTGTGCCGACTGGGATATTTTTGAGTGGCAGCGCATTGCCTATCTTAATATCTGCAGTTTCGCCCGTCTCAATTTTATCGCCAACTTTTATGCCATTTGGCGCCAGAATATAGCGCCGCTCCTTATCCTCATACTCGAGCAAGGCAATACGTGCCGAGCGGTTCGGGTCATACTCAATAGCAATTACGCTTGCATTAACACCATCTTTATTGCGCTTAAAATCAATGATGCGGTAGTGGCGTTTTGCGCCGCCGCCTATTCCGCGACTGGTTATTCGCCCTAAGTTGTTGCGTCCGCCTGTCTTCTTGAGCGGTACAATCAAACTTTTTTCGGGCTCTGTCTTTGTAATTTCGTCGAACGTCGGAAACGACATAAAGCGTGTTCCGGGCGTTCTCGGCTTCATGTTGCGTATCGGCATGTTCTTCTGCGTTAATTTTTATCCTTGCTGTTGCCCTGAAGCGCCGTAGTAGTCAATTTTAGAATCCTTCGAGAGCGTCACGTATGCTTTTTTGATATCAGGTTTTTTCCCTTCCTGAATCCCTTTACGTGTGAAGCGCACCTTGCGTTTACCCTCGATAAATGCCGTCCGTACCGATTCTACCTTGACGCCAAACTTTTCTTCTACGGCTTTTTTAATCTCATCTTTTGTGGCTTTGCGATGCACTTCGAACGCATATTGATTTTTTTCTTCAGTGAGCTTGAGCACTTTTTCAGTCAGTATCGGGCGAATCAGTATATCCGTCATGGCAGTCTCCTTAGTTCATGCTTAGGTTTTCTTCTAACACTTTAACGGCACTCTTTTGCAGCAAGAGTGTCTTGCAGTTTAGAATATCATAAGTTGATGCCTTTTGTGCCTCCAGCACTGCCAAGTAGGGGATATTTCGTCCCGACTTATAGAGCACCTCATCCTTTGCGGCTGTTAGGAACAGCGTTTTCTTATTGTTTATTCCCAAGTTTTTCAAGACAGTGGCTACTTCTTTAGTTTTGATTTGCTCCAGCTTAAAATCTTCTACCACCACAATTGCCGCTTCCTTTGCTTTGTAGCTTAGAGCGGATTTGCGTGCCAGCTGTTTTACTTTTTTGTTGACTTTTACAACATAGTCATGCGGTCTTGGTCCGAAGATGGCGCCGCCGCCGACCAACAGTGGTGAGCGCTGTGAACCACGCCGCGCCCCTCCTGTGCCTTTCTGACGGTAGGGTTTTTTGCCACCACCACGCACTTCCGCACGCGATTTAACTTTGTGCGTGCCTTGGTGCTGATTTGCCATAATAGCGCGTACATCCATATAAATGGCGTGGTCATTTGGCTCAATTTCAAAAATAGCTGGATTGAGTTCTACAATTTCGCCGCTGTCGGCTCCAGTTTTTGTTAGCACTTTAAGTTGCATAGTTTGCCCTCTATCCTTTTGCCGTAACAATTTGTACATAGCCGCCTTTTTTGCCCGGCACGGCGCCTTTGACGACTATCAGGTTTGAATCTGCAAGTACTTTGATGACCTTGAGATTTTTCGCCGTCACTGTCTCTCCGCCCATTCTTCCAGCCATTCGCAACCCTTTGAAGGAGCGAGAAGGAAACGATGAACCGCCCAAAGAGCCCGGAGCACGCAAACGGTCCGACTGACCATGTGTCCGACTTCCACCGCCAAAGTGATGACGTTTGACCACACCCTGAAAACCTTTTCCTTTTGAGGTGCCAATCACATCCACTACATCACCTTCCTTGAAAATATCAGCTTTGAAGCTATCCCCAGCTTTAAGGTCAAGACCTAAGACATCTTTGTGAAACTCCTTGACACAGTAAGCTGGCGGTACATTTGCTTTCTTGAAATGTCCTTGTTGCGGTTTCGGTGTGCGAGCGGCTTTTTTCTCATCAAAGGTAACTTGATACGCCGCATACCCGTCTTTCTCAACGGTCTTCACCTGTGAGACGTAACATGGACCTGCTTCAATTACCGTGCATGGAATGACCTTACCCTTTTCGTCATAGATACTGGTCATCCCAACCTTTTTACCTAAAATTGCGCTCATAACTTAGCTCGATTTTGTAACCACGATATTTTTCGGGTTAATGAATCTTTTGTCATGCTTGCTGGAGCGATGTTAGCCTTTAATTTCTACATCGACTCCGCTGGGCAATTCCAACTTCATGAGGAGGTCAATCGTCTTACCACTTGGATTGATAATCTCAATGAGCCGCTTATGTGACGCCACCATGAATTGCTCGCGAGACTTTTTATCTACATGCGGCGACCGATTGACCGTGTATACCTGCGACTCCGTTGGAAGTGGAATTGGACCAGAGATAATTGCATCCGTTTGTTTGACCACGTCAATAATTTTTTCTGCCCACTTATCCACTAAGCTATGGTCATATGACTTTAGCTTGATACGAATTTTTTGCTGTGCTGCCACGACTCTGTGCGATTGAGTGTTTAGGACAAAAAAGGAGTGAGCGTTTTTCACTCACTCCCCCAGTTCGCAGATACCTTAGGTTTACTCAATAATCTTTGTCACGGCGCCTGCACCTACTGTTCTGCCGCCTTCACGGATTGCAAAACGCAGCCCTTCGTCCATCGCAATTGGTGCAATCAGCTCTACTTCAATGCTGACATTGTCACCCGGCATAACCATCTCGACACCTTGTGGCAGGGTTACCACGCCTGTTACATCGGTCGTTCTGAAGTAGAACTGTGGGCGATACCCCGAGAAGAACGCCGTATGGCGACCGCCCTCTTCCTTCTTGAGCACGTAGATTTCTGCTTTGAACTTTGTATGTGGCGTAATTGAGCCCGGTTTTGCAATGACCATACCACGCTCTAAATCCTTCTTTTCGATACCACGCAGCAACAAGCCGGCATTATCACCCGCTCGACCTTCATCAAGATTTTTGCGGAACATCTCTATACCGGTTACCACTGACTTCTTGGTTGGACCCAAGCCAATGATTTCCACTTCTTCGTTCAGCCTAATAATCCCTCTCTCGATACGCCCCGTGCCCACTGTACCGCGACCTTGAATTGAGAAGACATCTTCTACAGGCATCAAGAAGGGCTTATCGATATCGCGCTTCGGGGTTGGGATATATCTATCGACTTCATCCATCAACTGCATGATGGCTGGCACCCACTTCGGGTCACCGTTCAGTGCCCCGAGTGCTGAGCCGCGAATAATAGGAATTTCGTCGCCCGGGAACTGGTAGCTGGAGAGCAATTCACGCAGTTCCATTTCTACAAGCTCAATAAGCTCGGGGTCGGCAATATCCACTTTGTTGAGGAATACTACAATTGCAGGCACATTCACTTGGCGAGCCAGCAGGATGTGTTCGCGTGTCTGTGGCATTGGACCGTCGGTTGCTGCCACCACCAAGATTGCACCGTCCATTTGTGCCGCACCTGTAATCATATTCTTGATATAGTCAGCGTGGCCGGGGCAGTCGATATGCGCGTAGTGCCGATTCTTGGTCTCATATTCTACGTGTGAAGTAGAAATCGTAATGCCGCGGGCTTTTTCTTCTGGCGCTTTATCGATTTGGTCGTATGCCAGAGCTTGCGCCATTCCCGCCTCAGCCAGCACTTTGGTGATAGCGGCGGTGAGCGTCGTCTTGCCGTGGTCGACATGCCCGATGGTACCGATATTGACATGGGGCTTGTCGCGCTTGAAGTTTTCTTTTGCCATGGTTGGTGATTCCTCCGATACTGTGATATTTTTAACAGGATTTATGCAGTAACCTTGCTTGCGCCACTTTTCTCGATAATCTCTTCGGCAATATTTCTTGGCACTTCCTCATAGTGGCTAAACTCCATAGAATAGCTGGCACGCCCTTGTGTCATGGAGCGCAGGTCGGTCGAGTAACCAAACATCTCCGAGAGCGGCACTTTGGCTGAGACCACCTGTGCACCGGCACGCTCCGTCATTCCTTCAATGCGACCACGACGGCTGTTGAGGTCGCCCATCACTGCTCCCATGTATTCTTCCGGTGTGGTAACTTCTACAGCCATAATCGGCTCTAAGATGTATGGGTCAGCCTTTCTTGCTCCTTCTTTGAAGCCAATTGACCCTGCAAATTCAAACGCCATTTCCGAGGAGTCTACTTCATGATACTTGCCATCAAATAGTGTTACTCGAACATCTTGAACTGGATAACCTGCTAGCACACCATCCTTTGTTGCACCTTCAACGCCCTTCTGGACAGCCGGAATGTACTCTTTCGGAATTGCACCACCCTTAATTGCATTGACAAATTCAAACCCTTTCCCCCTTTCAAGCGGCTCAAGGATCAGGTTTACAACCCCGAACTGACCTTTTCCACCAGACTGGCGCACAAATTTGCCTTCAACTTCGACCTTACGGCGAATGCTCTCACGGTAGGCAACTTGAGGTTTGCCTACATTTGCCTCGACTTTGAATTCGCGCTTGAGTCTATCCACAATGATTTCTAAGTGCAGCTCACCCATGCCAGCAATGATGGTTTGCTGCGTTTCCTCATCTGTGCTCACGCGGAAGGTCGGGTCTTCTTCAGCCAGTTTCTGAAGAGACAGGCTCAACTTATCTGAATCTGCTTTGGTCTTCGGCTCAATTGCAATTTGAATGACTGGCTCTGGGAAGCTCATCTTCTCCAGCACAATCGGTTTCGATTCATCGCAAAGCGTGTCGCCCGTGCGTGTATCTTTTAGGCCTACTGCCGCCACAATATCACCCGTCAGTGCCTCTTCAATCTCTTCACGGTGATTGGCGTGCATTTGCACCAGACGACTGATGCGCTCTTTTGTGCCCGACACAGAGTTCAACACATAGCTTCCTTTGGTCAGCTTTCCTGAATACACTCGGAAATAGGTCAGGCGACCGACAAATGGGTCGGTCATAATTTTGAACGCCAATGCAGAGAAGGCTTCATTATCATCGACTTTGCGCTCAATTTCCTCACCTGTCTTTGGATGCGTTCCTTTGATAGCTGGAATATCTAAGGGCGAGGGCAGATAGTCTACCACAGCATCCAGTAAAAATTGTACACCTTTGTTCTTGAAGGCAGAACCGCAGAGCACGGGTACAATTTTTGAGGTAAGTGTCGCTTTGCGAAGTGTATCACGTACTTCTTCTTCGGAAATTTCTTCCCCACTTAGGTATTTTTCCATCAGATGGTCATTGACTTCCGAGACAGCCTCCAGCATGTTGACCCGCCATTTTTCTACCACCTCCTTGTATTCGGCAGGCACTTCAATTTCCTGATAGCTCGTACCATCTTCGGCATCGTAGACGATTGTCTTCATTCGGATGAGGTCAATAGCACCTTTGTAGGTTTCTCCTTCACCATAGGGTACTTGAATCGGCACGGCGTTTGCACCCAAGCGTTCTTTCATCATCTCAACACATCGGAAGAAATTTGCGCCCACTCTATCCATCTTATTGACAAAAGCAATGCGAGGCACATGATATTTTGTTGCCTGACGCCACACCGTCTCCGACTGCGGTTGTACACCTGCTACTGAATCGTACAATGCCACCGCACCATCTAACACACGCAGTGAACGCTCGACTTCCACTGTGAAATCTACGTGTCCCGGAGTATCAATGATATTGATGCGATGCTTCTTGTCTTTGAAGTTTCCGTATTTTGGTGTCCAGAAGCATGTCGTTGCCGCCGAAGTAATCGTAATTCCGCGTTCCTTTTCCTGTTCCATCCAGTCCATTGTTGCCGCGCCATCATGCACTTCGCCCAAGCGATGCACTCGGCCGGTGTAATAGAGAATTCGTTCGGTTGTCGTTGTTTTGCCGGCATCAATATGTGCCATGATACCGATGTTTCTTACCTTTTCTAACGAGACTTGTCTGGGCATAAATTTGTCGTGCTTACCTGTTAAGTTTAGTTGAGAAAATCTGCCATTGAATTAGAACCTGAAGTGCGAAAATGCCTTATTGGCTTCTGCCATTTTATGAACTTCCTCTTTCTTCTTGACTGAACCTCCTTGATTATTGGCGGCATCAATCAGTTCCGCCGCAAGTTTATCGGACATCGTTCTACCGCCACGCTTGTTTGCATTTTCTTTTATCCAACGCAGCGCAAGTGCAATCCGTCGGTCTGCACGCACTTCCATTGGAATCTGATAAGTTGCGCCACCAATGCGTTTGCCGCGCACTTCCACCACAGGCGCCACGTTGGACAATGCCTTCTTGAAAACCTCTAAACCTTCCTCTTGTGACTTCTTAGTAATTGTATCGAATGCATCATACACAATTCGTCGAGCGATATTTTTCTTTCCGCTTTGCATAATGCAGTTTACCAGACGCCCAACTAAAGGGTCGTTGTATTTTGCGTCAGGCTGCACATAGCGTTTGATTGCACGTTTCTTTCTCATGCGTAATTTGGTCTCTTACTTTTTCTTTGCTGGAGCGGCGGCACCTTTTGCACCGGGCGCACCTGCCGCACCAGGTTTTTTCGTTCCATACTTCGAGCGTCCCCGTTTGCGGTCTTGCACACCAGCGGTATCCAAAGACCCGCGAATGATGTGATAGCGCACGCCGGGCAAATCTTTTACGCGCCCTCCGCGAATCAGCACAATAGAGTGCTCTTGCAGATTATGTCCTTCGCCCGGGATGTAGGCAATGACCTCCTGCTGATTCGACAAGCGCACCTTTGCCACCTTTCGAAGCGCTGAGTTCGGCTTCTTTGGTGTCGTGGTATATACCCTCGTGCATACCCCGCGCTTCTGTGGGCAGGCGTCCAGCGCCGGCACCTTCGTTTTAGCTAACTTCGTGTAACGCCCTTTGCGGACTAACTGTTGAATCGTTGGCATTTGTGCCTTCTATTCTAATAAATTGCCCTTAACCCCTTGACAGACGGGCTTCTACAGGCAGTGTATCGTTCTTGGAAAACTTTGTTGTAAAACACAAAGGATTGCAAAAGTAAGAAACTCTTCCTAATTTTCAAAACTTTTAGTCTGCTTATTTTTCTGCCGACCTGATGCTCCAACAAGGCAAGTCCCTCATAGATGAGCGTACCACTTTTGCCGCATGATACCTTACATTGCTTCTGCGATGCAGTCCTATCAACTTATCAACTAAAAAGGCGTCATGTTGCGACGCCTTTCCTCGAGCAAAACCTATGCAAGAGTTTGTTTGCTTTAGTTGGGTTGTTCAACCTTTTGCGCTTCAGGTGTAGTAGGCGTAGACACATCCAATGCCGCCGTAGCCTCTTGAATCTTCTGCTTCTCGTTCGGGTGAGCGCGCATGTATTCTTCAATCTCTTCCTTGCTCTTGCCTTTGAAGTACTCTAAGGCAGAGAGAATGATTCGCCGGTTTTCTTTATCGAACTCAATCACCTTCAGCGGGAGCTCATCATGAATCTTGAATGAGGAATGTATGTCACGTACTCCACCTTGTAAGAGATGTGAGGCTGGCACAAATCCATCGACACCCAAAGGCAACTCCACAACCACACCTTTCTCCAGAATCTGCGAGATTTTTCCTTTGGTTTCCATGCCTACCATATAGACCGTCTCAAAGTTATTCCATGGGTCTTCAGTGATTTGCTTATGTCCGAGTGCAATTCGGCGAGCCTTGACATCAACTTTAAGCACCTTCACCATGAGTTCGTCATTCTTTTTGACGAGCTCACCAGGATGGCGAATCTTTTTTGTCCATGAGAGGTCAGAGATATGCACTAAGCCATCGACACCGGGCTCTAACTCCACGAAGACACCAAAGTCGGTCAGGTTGCGCACAATGCCTTTATGAATTGTATCTGGCGCATATTTTTCAGCCAGCTTTAGCCATGGGTCGGCTTCCACTTGCTTCATGGACAGCGACAGTTTCGTGTTTTCTTTGTCAATGTTCAAAATCACGCACTCGACCTCCTGACCCATAGAGACAAACTGATTGGGATGCTTGATGTGCTGCGTCCAGCTCATTTCACTAATGTGCACCAGCCCTTCAATGCCTTTCTCAATTTCAACAAACACGCCGTAGTCCGTGATAGAGACCACTTTGCCTTTGACTTTTGCACCAACTTGATATTTGGCATCGATATTTTCCCATGGGTGAGGTGTCAATTGTTTCATGCCGAGCGAGACACGCTGCTTTTCTTCATCATAGCCAATCACCACGACCTTGATGGGGTCATCGAGCTTGACGGCTTCTGAAGGATGTGTAATGCGTCCCCATGTAATATCTGTGATGTGAACCAGACCATCGAGACCGCCCAAGTCGACAAAAATGCCAAAGTCGGTGATATTCTTGACTGTGCCTTCGAGCACCATACCGACTTTGATATTAGCTAACATTTCTTTGCGGCGTGCTTCATACTCCGCTTCGAGAATGACTTTGTGGCTGACCACGATATTTTGTGTGAGCGGATTGATTTTCACCACACGAAAATCCATCGTCTGACCGACGAGCGCATCAAAATCTCGCACGGGCTTGACATCGATTTGAGAGCCGGGCAGAAAGGCTTCAACGCCACTGAGCGAGACGGTCATGCCGCCTTTGACACGTGCTACGATTTTCCCACTGATAATGGTGCCTTTTTCGAGCGACTCGTAGATTTTCTCCCAAATGCGCATCGCGTCGGCTTTGCGCTTGGAGAGAATGAGTTGCCCCATCTTGTCTTCAATGCTCTCGAGAAACACCTCGATCTCATCGCCCACCTTCAATTCTGAAGGGTCACGGAATTCTATAAGCGGAATAATTCCTTCTGATTTGAATCCTACATCGACAGAGACATCTTTATCAGAGATATGAACGATGCGCCCCTTGACGATTTCGCCTTCGGTCAATTCATTCAGCGTCCCTGAATACATTGACTCCAGTTGCTTGAGCTCTTCGTCTTGGTAGTCGGCGAAGAATCGCACGCGTGTGGATTTCTTTGTTTTCACCGAGTCGTTTGCTGCATTGCTGCTCCCTGCATTGCTATCATTTTGAGCTGGCATTTCAGCGACTTGCATTTCTGCCATTCAGTTCATCCTTTCTCTCTTGTTTTTCGCCGCAAGTGTTCCCAGAGAGGAGGAACAGCGGGTTTTAGTTGTTGAAGTTTTCAAATCAAAAAATTAAAAAAGCATGATACAGCCCTGATGCTTTCAGGGAAAGGGCTACAAAGATAGCAAAAAACTTCTTACACCAAAATCAGAAAATTGTTTCGGCAAACCGCCTTGCTTAGGTGCACCCGCTCTTGCTAACTTTGCATCCAACGCTTCTCAGAGTATGACTTTCCAGATTGTGCCCGTTCAGGCTGAACATAAATCAGCCATTCGCACACTTCTCATGCAGACTGACTTTTTTCGTGCCGATGAAATTGATGTCGCCATGGAACTCATCGATGACACCTTGTCTCGTCAAGGTCACTTGACACCTGAAGATTATCACATTTATGTAGCCATGCAGGCTTGTGAAGTTTTAGGCTATGTGTGCTTTGGTAAAACCCCAATGACTGACTCTACGTTTGACCTATATTGGATCGCGGTTGCTCCTCATCTGCAAAGCCAAGGTATTGGCAGACAGCTCTTTGAGTTTGCTTGCGAGGAAATCCGAAAACAGGGCGGCACCCTGATAGTGATTGAAACCTCATCTCAACCGAAATATGCACCGACTTGCAAGTTTTATGAAAAAGTCGGTTGCACCTTGGAAGCGCGCATCAAGAATTTCTACCGCCTTGGCGATGATAAACTCATCTACACCAAATCGTTGTAACGCTCTGTGGCAATTCATACCATTTCACCGCACTCGCCGATTGGCATTTTTGATTCTGGCGTCGGCGGCTTGACAGTTTTACGCACCATCAAAGCGATGTTGCCTAATGAACACCTCATCTACTTTGGTGATACGGCGCGCGTGCCTTATGGCACGAAGTCAGAACCCACTGTGCGTAAATATGCGATTGAAGATACAAAGTTACTTTTGCGCTATGCTCCTAAGCTGATTGTCGTTGCCTGCAACACGGTCTCGGCGCTTGCGCTCGACAGTGTGCAAGAGACCGCCAAAGGCATCGGCGTCTTGGGCGTTATCAAAGCTGGGGCGAAATGTGCATTAGAAAAAAGTGCCGACAAACGCATTGGTGTGATTGGCACACAAGCCACAATTTCTTCTTATGCTTATCAGCGCGAATTGCATCAGCTAAGCAAAGACGTGCAAGTCTTTGCAAAAGCGTGTCCACTCTTTGTGCCACTGGCAGAGGAAGGATTTGCCCAACATGAGGCAACAAAACTCATTGCAAAGGAATACCTTGCTGAACTCCTTGACTCACGCATTGATACATTGATTCTTGGCTGCACACACTATCCACTTTTGAAATCTACAATTCAGGAAGTGGTTGGCGAAACCGTCGTCTTGATTGATTCCGCTGAAGCTGTGGCGCAGGATGTAAAAACTCACCTTTCTCAGCAAGAGTTACTTTCGTTCGATTCGCCGAAACCGCCGCGAGTGTTAGTCAGCGATATGCCGCAACGGTTTCAAAGCATTGCAGAACGATTTTTGGGATTTCGTCTACATCATCTCGAGCTGGTGTCGTTAGATGACTTATCGGCATACGCTGATAGCTGATTAGAACACGGCACTGATGCCCAAAGTTGGCACAATAGGCAACATGCCATTGACGAAGCGGATGATGTTTGGTACTTGTCCTGTTGGTACATCCCACTCTACGTCGTGATTGTAGCCGATTACGTTGGTGCGGTTGTAGAGGTTAATGACGTCGAGATAAAAATCCCAGCGTGCGCCCCAGAACTCTGCGTGAGCCGTTAGTCGCACATCAAGGCGGTGATAGTCAGGCAAGCGTGCGGCATTGACATTTTCCTCACCGCCGAAATCTAATGAAAACATGGTGCGCCCAAAGAGTGGGTCTTCTTGCACAACATACTGACCATTAGGCGCGCGAATAATGCGTGGTTGCAAGCCAATTGCCAAAGTGATAGGGAATCCACTACCGTATCGCCATCGCACCGCTAAATCCAGCCAGTCGTTGATTTTGTACCCGCCTACAATGTTGATGGTATGGCGTTGGTCAAAGTTAAACGGTATGGTCAAGCCATCACGGTATCGATTGGCAAATGCCAGCGCATAGCTTACCCATCCGTTCAATCGGTCTTGTGATGAGCTCAGACGCTTTTCTAGCAACAGTTCAATGCCGTAAGCTTCACCGCGTCCGTCATTGACTGGGATAGCCGATAGAACTTTTCGCAATTCTGGTTCGGGCGTCGACCAATTTCTGACACTGTAGGCGTCGCCACCGAGAAAGCGAGAGGTGTAGACCACTTGCTCTTCTTTGCGCTGAACAATAAGGTCATCGAAGAGTTTGTAGTAAGCTTCTGCTCTGAAGAGCCATTTGTCATCTAACCATCGGTCAATGCCCAAGACGACATGCATGGCACGTTCGGCTCGGAGGGAGCGGATGTAGTCAGCATCGCGTAGGTCGATGAACTGTTGTTGGTCAATGAGTTTTTCGTAGCCCGGTGATTGTACATACAATCCCCATGCGCCGCGCAGGGTTGTATTGTCATCAATCGCAAAAGAGATGTTGAGACGCGGCGAGAGATAAAATTTTTCGATGATTTGGTAGTAATCGAGTCGGATTCCGGGCTGGATGAAGAGTTTGTCATCTACGACTTCAAAGCGATTTTGAATGTAGAAGTTGCTGCGCAGATAGGTTTGCTGCTGCCTCACAGTTGTATCCAGCGGTAGTGCGCCGACTCGACCAGAGGCTTGAGCCGCCAAGAAGCCCGCTCGCAATTGTTCATTTGGTCGGAGGTAGAAGAAAATCGAGGTTGTCAGAATATCTAATCCGCTGCCGAGCTCGAGCAGGTGCTTATTCCACTTGTGTGAGAAGTCATCTCTGAAATTCCACTTCTCAAAGCCGAACGCATTTTCAGATTGAAGCGTTGCTGCCGCCAGTTGAATCACCGCCATGGGATTGGCTTGCAGGGCGCTATCAATCTTATCGGGTGGATAGTTGAGCCGATCGACGAAATTGCCAGCAAAGCGAGAAGTGCCAGCATTGTTATACCATGAGACTGTAAACTTGTTGAACATGTCGGCATTCGGTCGGAAGTGCCATGAGAGTCCAGCTACATCGTTGCTGGTCACATTGCCGACGTTGAGGCTATCGGGCTGGTCTTTGTTGCGAGCAGAGCTAATCACATCGACCCCATCGCGTCCAATGATTCCTGTAAATTGCAATCGGTGTTGCGGTGAGAGTTGAAAAGCAAATCGTGCTTGAATGTCAGCAAAGTTTGGGAATGCGGTGTTGCCGTCCACAAGCCGAGCGCTACGCAAAATCGGACCGACAATCAAATCGTAGTAGGTGCGCCGCGCCGAAAGAATCCATGAGCCTTCTATGCCAAAAGGCGCCTTGCCTTCAGCAACCACGTTTGCATCGGTTACATTCGCATTGATTTGCGCAGTAAAATATCGGTCTCTTATGCCATCACGGTTGCTGACATCCAGCACCGCCGAGAGTCTATCGCCATACTTTGCTGGGAAACCGCCTGTGATTAGGCTGATGTCGGCAACGGTTTCGGGATTAAACATGCTAATCGTGCCATAGAGCCGGTAGGGATTGAAGACTTCAATATCATCGACGAGCATCAAGTTTTGGTCGGGTCCAGAGCCGCGAATGTAGAGTTGCGAGGAAAAATCATTCGCTGCCAACACGCCGGGAATCGCCTGCAATCCCCGCAGCACGTCTTCCACGCCGCCCGCTAAGTTTTTGACTTGCTTTGGCTCGAGTTTATACAGACTGGTTCGCACATCTTCTTTTGGCTGACGGTAGTTTTCTGCCGTTACCTCAATTTCACGGGTTTCCACACTGCTCTCTTGCATTTGCAGAGTGAGCGCAAGAACTTGACCTTCTTCAATGCTAACTGTGCGCACCAGCGGCTGATAGCCCACAAAGGTTGCTCGCAGCGTGTATGTGCCAGCTGGGATATTTTCAATCTTGAAACTTCCATCGGCTTTGCTGACTGCTCCGAACTCTGTGTCATCGACTTTGATAATGACGCCTGCCATCGGCTCTTTGCTTACCGCATCAATCACTTTGCCTTTGAGCGTGCCACCAGCCAAAGCCGTTGAAGAGGTCACGACAGCAGACAAGATGAGGAAGATTAGGGATTTTACAGCTTGAGTGTTCATCGTCTCTGTGCGTTTTTGCAATCGAAGTTACTTTAATGCTGTTCTGGGTTCTGATGAGTTTAACACCGTTTGCCATTGAGAAATTTCGGGCGTGTAAAGTTACGATGTTTTTGCTTTATGCCCCTGTGCGTTAGCCCATAGCTCCATACGGCGAATACGCCTTTTGTTACGCATCAAGTGGCAGGATGTTAGACATTTGTTGAAGTCTGTTCTACCTCATGTGCTTAGTCAGAGTGTGTCAGTAGAAATTGCAGTGGGATATGCACGCGCTTACGCCATGCTCGCTCGGAGTGCTCATCGCCTACAAACTTACGCGTCATCCATGTCTTGTTTGTGTAGCCTTTTGCCTTCATGATTTCATCGGCTTGGCGTTGATATGGTTCATAGTCTTTATCCACAGTTTCAGTGCCGTAGTCAAAGTAAATCTTGTGCGTCGAAGGGTCAGGCAGATGGTCTTTCATGTATTCAAGCATGATACCTTTGCCAGCTGGAAAGTGCGTAGAGAGGCAGCCTGCGCCGCCAAATACTTCAGGATATTCGCAAATGGCGTAGAGCGAGATTAATCCGCCCATGCTCGAGCCCATGATGAAGGTGCTCTCACGCTGCGGTCGCGTGCGAAAAGTTGAGTCTATGAACGGTTTGAGTTCAGAGACGAGAAATTGCAGATAGCGGTCTGAAAATGCGGCGCTTCCATGTTGCGCTATCCACTCTGTTTTTTCAGTTTCAGAGAGTTTTTCGAAGGCTTTCTGCGGCATATACTCTGCTCGACGCTTCGGCGAGTTCCACACCCCTACGACCATCACTGGCGGGACACGCTTTTGAACAATCAGTTGTGTCAGTGCCTCATCTATTCCCCAATCTACACCAATGAAGGAGAATTTTGGCTCGAAGAGGTTTTGTCCGTCGTGCATATACAGCACGGCATATCGCTCATTGGAATTTTTGTCGTAGTCTGGCGGCAACCATACATCCACGTTGCGAGCCTCTACATAGCGCGAGGGAAATTTTTCAAAGCGCTTTAGCGTCCCGGTTACGCCAAGCGGCACTGTATCGTTTGGCATAGTTTGCATAGCCAATGAAGTTGAACACAGCATGGCACACGCCATAAGCATCAAAATCCATATTGAACATGCTGTCTGCGCCAGTAAAAGGAATTCGCACGAGTTTGTTTGACTCCGCACGGTGTGCCTACCGTAGCAGGTTTTAGCTGACTTTGCACTTAGCATTTCGAATTTGCTCACTGTATTTGGGCAAATCGTATTCATGTTGTTGAGTTTGCTGGCAGCGTCACATAGAACGTTGCCCCTTTGTCTTTGCCTTCCGACTCTACCCACACTTTGCCGCCGTGCAGTTCCACGATTTGTTTGACAATCGCCAACCCTAAGCCCGTTGAACTCTCTCCGCCTGTCGGGCGTGCTGAAAGTCGTTGGAACTTGCCAAACACTTTTTTCTTATCGGCTTCAGTCAAGCCTTGCCCTTCATCTTTAACTGCAATCAGTACTGAAACTGGCCTCTCTGCAAGTTCTGCTCTGGCGGGCTCTTTCTTTTTTTCGCAACACAGTGTAATCTTCTTTCCGTTCGGGCTATACTTGATGGCATTAGAGAGCAAATTTTCAATCACCTCGCGCAGGCGCACTTGGTCAGCTTTTGCATAGCAGTTTGGTTCAATTTGCGTCTGTATCACTTGGTTTTTTTGCTTGGCACGCACTTCATACTCTGCCACCACAGCTTCTGCTAATGCGCTAATGTTTGTTTCGGTCAAATTCAAGGCAATTCTTCCTTCTTCTAACACGGCAGTTTCCAAGAGGCATTTGATGAGCTCTGCCATGCGCTGCGAAGAGCTGTAAATCCTGTCAAGAAACACTCTTACGGTTGCGCCTCTGCTGGCATCGTTGTTAGCAACTGCCTTTTCAAGCTGTTCTTGGGCAAGTTCAGCAAAGCCTGAAATGGATTGCAATGGATTTTTGAGGTCATGTGCGGCAATAGAGAGCAGTTCAGTTTTAATGCGATTGGCTTCCTCGGCAATTTGCCGCTGTTCTTCTGCCACCTTACGCTGTTCTTCTGCGACCTTACGCTGCGCTTCGGCAACCTGCCGTTGCTGTTCGGCGACTTTCAGTGCAACATCTAAGGCATGATTTTTTTCTCGGAGCACTTGCTCTGATCTTTGCTTTATGCGATACGAGCGATATGCGGTTGTTGCCAATGCCAGTGCTAATACGGAGATGATGATGAAGGAATTGCGCAGCAGCGTCTGGCGCGAAAGTTCCAGCTCTTGAATTTCTTTTTCTTGGCGCAATCGCTCTATTTCTTTTTCCTTTTTTTCGGTTTCAAATTGAGTTTTGAGAGAATTGATGGTTTTGGCTTTTTCAAGGTTGAGCAGGGTATCGTAGAGCGCATGGAAGTTTTTGTATGCCTCCAAGGCTTTACTGTAGTCCCCACTTTTTTCGTAGAGTTCTGAAAGGCTTAGGTAAGAGTCCCGCATTTCTTCAGGTTCGTGGAGCGATTGTGCAATCTCAATGCTGCGATTGAGATACGATAGCGCTTCGTTTATTTTGCCTTCTTTGGCGCAGACCACTCCCAGCATGCGTGTAGCGGTAATTAGCCCGCTTCGGTCGTCAATCGCACTATACAGTTTGAAGGCTTCTTCGGCGGTTTTACGCGCTTTCACATACTCTTTTTTTTCAACATAAATGTCAGCAAGATTGATGAGTGCCGTTGCCACGTTCGGTGGGTTGTCATTGCCAGCTTGCTTGCCAATTCGCCGTTCTACTTCTAATGAAGCCTCGTAGTAGACTTGTGCAGAGTCGTATTTTTCGCGAATGCGGTAGATGGCGCCGATGTTGTTGAGCACAGCTGCCATGCCAACATCACTATTGAGGGTTTTAAATGTTCTCAAAGCCAAGTCATACATTTTCAAGGCTTCGTCATACTGTCCTTGCTTTTTGTAGATGAGCCCAATGTTTGCCATGGAGTTTGCCATGCCCAGCGAGTCGCCTAATTTTTCTTTGATTCTTAGCGACTGAAAGTGATTTTCAAGGGCTTGCACATAGTTGCCCTGTCGTGAATGGGCAATTGCCAAGTTGTTGAACAGCTTAGGCTTATCTATCAATCGTCCGGCGGAGTCGCAAATGTATAGCGCACGTTTGTAGATGATAATTGCGTCAGCATACGCGCCCCTATCTCTTATCACATTCGCTTGAATGTTTAGGCTTCGTATGAGGCCTTGCACAAAGCCAAGGCGCACAGAGAGCTCCTCGGCTTGTTTTGCATAGAAGAGTGCGCTATCGGGTAGGATGGTCCTATACTCTTCTGCAATTTCACACAGAGTTATTGCGCACAAGCTGTCGGGGAACATCTGTTTGACGGTAGCAATCAAGCTGTCTTGTTTTCTGGATTGTGCAAATGCTTCTCCCATCGCACATATCAGCATAGCATATACTATACCCTGTGCGGCAATAGGGAGTATAGCTCGTATGCACCTCTTCATATTTGCAGCAGATTTTTACAGATGTTGAAAACACCCTCGCAGCTTTTGTGCAGCTTTTCAGGCGGGTACTACGCTGAAAGTTGGCAGGCGGATTGATGGCTTTCAGCGTGTGTGTTTTAGAACACCTTATTTGATGAGCATCATTTTTCTTGTTTGCGTAAAACTTCCTGCTTGCAGTTGATAAAAATACAATCCGCTCGAGAGCCGTTCAGCATTGAACTGAACTTGGTAACGCCCTGCATTTTGTCTTCCACGCAAGAGTGTTGCCACTTCACGACCGAGCACATCATAGACTTTCAAGCTCACGTCACTTGCTACGGGAAGTTGATAGACGATAGTCGTCGTCGGGTTGAATGGATTCGGGTAATTTTGCTCGAGCAAGTAAGTTTGCGGGCGTGCTCCTTCCATTTCTCTAACAATCGATGCCGCTCGTGCAGGCTGTGCATATCGCAGCACTTGCCCTTCACCTGTTATCGCCAAGCCGAACACGCTGTCAGCCACAACCAAGAAAGAAAATGATACAACTGCTTCGGTCAGCGGAGTGCTATTGTGGCGCAGCCATGTTGCGCCTGCATCACGACTGGTGAAAATGTTCGGTCCTTGTGCGGAGAAGGCACTGAGCCAGAGATGTCCGAGTTCTGATACCCCTGTGCCACCAAAAAATGCCAACGCACTCGGTGTTGCTGTCGCTCCCCAAGTTTGTCCGCCATCGGTCGTTCGGCGCAAGACACTGTTTGCAATTTGTTGGTTCTGCAATGTGTATCCACCCACGACGCCGGTATTTGGCGAAGCAAATGACACAACGAGCAACCAATCGTTATTGCCTGCTGCTGTGGTGCTGCTCCATGTATTTCCTGCATCAGTGGAACGGAACACCCGTCCTTGATTGGTGCCAAACCATCCGGCATTGCCCACAAACTGCATTGAGCCCACCAGTCCAAACTCGCCATTGCCTGCGGCGACTTGTTGTGCAATTGGCGTCCATGTTGCGCCGCCATCTGCAGTTCTCACCAAGATAAATCCACTTGTAGGCGATACGGGGTCGGACTGCGCAATGCCGTTTTGTGCATCAAAGAAGTGAATGACGTTCCAGAAACTGCCACTTTCATTGACTACTTGCCAGCTCTGACCGCCGTTGGTCGTGCGATACAGTCGTGCTGGGCCTGCATCAGGTCCATCACCGACAATAGCCACGTTTTCGTTTAGTGCATTGATGCAGTAGAGATTATTACTTGTCGGGGCTGACACACGCGTCCAAGTTCTGCCCCCGTCGAGTGAGCGCGCCACCACGCCGCCATCGGCACATGCCCATGCCACATTGCGATTTACCAACTTGATGGCATGAAACTCCGTGCTAATCTGCGACAGGCGCGCTTGCTCAATCCACGCTGGTCGGCTTAAATCCAGAAATGCTGCATCGCTGAAGTTTGAAGCGTTATCGACCATATCCAATCGGAATAGTGCCGTCGTCGTGGTAAAATCAATGGTTGTAGGCAAGCTCACACTAAAGGTAAGCGTGATGGTGTCATTGGTATTGATGACGCCACGCGAAATTCGTGAGTTAGGAATACTTACTCCTTGCACGGACGTGCTGAGCAAAAATTCTGCGTTGACGGTCGGAGCATTATAGTTTGCAATGCGTGCAATAATGGCTCGGCTGGGTTCATCGTAGCGCAAATCGAATGCCACTAATCCCGGTGTCGTGCGGCTCAGTGCGGCGCCGGCATCTAAAATGCGTTGAGAAATCGGACCGAATGCGGCGGCACGAATTTGCGTGGCAATGCGCTGTGGGCTCCAGTTCGGGTGTCGCGCTTTGATTAAGCCGGCAATTCCTGCCACAATCGGACTGGAAAATGAAGTGCCCGACATCGGAATATACAGTTCTGACGCTGCACGCCCATCCTTGACATCCACTGCTCGTCCCGGCACTGTGGTCAGCACCGCATTTCCAGCTGCATACACCTTGACCGTTGGTCCAAAGTTTGAAAATGACGCACGCTGCCCAATGTTCGCACCTGAATGCAGCACGGCACCAACGGAGAGCGCATTTGTATAGGCGGCTGGATAACTTGGGGCGTCAGTGCCACCATTGCCTGCTGCTGCCACCACCAACACTCCGGCATTCGTTGCAAAATTTACGGCATCTTCAATTGCCCGTGAGCGACTCGGTCCGCCAAAACTGCTGTTGATGATGCTGGCACCGTTGGTGGTGGCATACAAGATACCCTGTTCAATAAATCCCACACTCCGTACCCGCTCGCGTGTTCCGCCAAGTTTGACTGCCATCACGCGGCAGTTATATCCTGCGCTGGCAATGCCGATACCGTTGTTTGTGCTGGCGCCTGCCAGTCCTGCCGTGCCTGTGCCATGTCCTGAAAATTCATCAAGTGGATTGTTGTCGCGTGTCACGGTCGTAGTGCCGCTCTCCCAAAAATCCCATCCTCGCCAATCGTCGACAAATCCATTGCCATCGTCATCTACGCCATTGGAACGCCTATCTCGACCTTGTGCATCAGTGCCTGTCTCGCCCGGGTTGGTCCAAATCTTGCCTTGCAAGTCTGGATGGTCAAATTCAATGCCCGTATCTAAAATTGCAATCACCACATTTGGGCTGCCGGTGCTGACTGCCCACGCTTGTGGGATGTTGTGGTATTCAAAAAAGTCTTGTCCACGCATCCCATATGCGGAATCGTTCGGCACAACTGACAGCGAATACAGGTAACTTGGTTCGGCATACTCGACGTCAGGCAACTTTGAAAGTTCAGCTGCCACTTGTGCGGGATTGGTGCCGTCGGAGTAATAGAGGTAGTAAATCCGTGAAATCTCTTGGGTCATGCGCGCGGCGGCTTCGCTTGGCGTTTTTGCCGACAGCACTGCTTCTCCCAATTCGCCTGTGCCAATGCGGCTTGCCAACGTCTGACAGAGTTTATGCTCATACTCGGCTTTCCACAGCGGCTCAATTTTTTGCAGCCCATGCGCTTGCATGAGCGTTTGAACGGCGGCGAGCTTTCCTGCCACCTTGGCTTGCAGTTGAAATCCGCCTCTGGTTTCCCCTTTGAGTTTGACCACGACTATTCCTTCCATCACGTCTGACGCCGCCGCTGATGCCTTGCGCTGTGCCTTTAGCGCCTTCAGCTTACTGGCTCGCAGGTCTGTAACCTCTTGCGCCAATAGCCATGCTGGAGATAGTGTCAGCAGAATGAGCAGAACTGGGAAAAGACGCGCATGCATAAAGTTTAGATGTTAGACTGTGCTTCGGAGAAATTGATTGATAAGAAATTAGAGCAACGTAAATTTTCTTTCGATATTGTCAAAGTGTTTTGCTCCATAGCTTGGAAAATTTCTGGACCGACCTTTTGCCTGACTTACAGTTTTATGGCGGACTGAATTTTGGATACTCTATGGTTGCGCCCTAAGCCACGCTGCAAAATAAAAAAGCCCTGTGTTACAGGGCTTTTGGGCAAGCATAGCGCAAGTGGGCATCTGCTTGCTCGAGGTGCCAGCTCACGCCTGGAGCCGGATATTATTTTGATTTCACAGCGTCTGAAGCACTGCTTAGGCTCTTAGCAATCCAGCCAGCCAAGCCAGACTTATCAACGATGGTTCTGGCGACATCTCCAGATTGCACAATAGCAAAGTATGGCAACGTGATGGTCGCCAAAATCGGCGCCCCAATCAACATGGCAATAAATTGCGTCAGACGGTCCTTATGCGTGAGGTCACTGATAAGTGCGGTAACACGATAAGTTCCCATCAACGGCAGGAATGGGGTCATCATCACGTTGGTGACAGCTTTGGTCGCCCCATCAATGAAGGCATCGGGCTTAAATTCTTTTTCGGATTTATCGAAGCCGGCGCCGAGCACTTCAGGCACTTGGTCTGCCATTGCCAAGAAGGCTTTGTCAATGCCTTTTTCGCGAATACGGGCGGAAGTAAAATTCGCTGCCTCATAGAAGCCCATGAGTACGTTCATAGGCGCGGTCAAAATCAATGAAAGAACCCCTGCCACCCACCGTTGAGATTCATCGCCACTCTTGACCAAGTCTGCCCCAATTTTGAACCCTCTGTAAATGCCTAAAATTGGGATGTAGGGCCAGCTGGTGCTCAGCACAATCCATGCGGTGAGCCAATCGTTCATGCGACGCTGGGCAGGGTCATCAATGTGTTCATATTTTAATTTTCCACTGATGTAGTCACCGAACATTTCAAAGGCGTTTCTGCCAGTGTCTTTAATCTCGACCTTCATGCCAAGAGATTCGCTGACCTCGGGTAGAAACTCGATGGTATGCGGCAAGGTGAAGTGGTAAGCAAGCGCTGTCGGCAATACACGGATAGCGTCTGCTCCTGTTGCATTTACAGCCATAGTTTTTCTCCTTTGTTCGATTAAGGTTAGTGAAAAAGCCTACTTCAAATTTTTCAGCCCTTGAGACTAAGACTACTGACTCATGCGACAGTTTATTGATGCTGCCGGTTTGCTCTCTTACTGTCGCTCTAAATTTAGCACATCTGCTTTGGGTTTTACAAGAAAAAATCGTCGTCCAAATCGGCTTTATTATGGCTTGCCAAAAGCACATTTTGACCTATCTTTGTAGGTTTATCTCTCTACCTTTGAAATTTTCAAATCAGTGTCTGAGCATTGAGTCCACGAGAAATTTTTCAATCGTCCCTCAACGAAAGCGAAGGGGTCATCAATGTTCGCAAGTATAAGCCTGAGGCGGCGAAGACGGTCAAGGTCGAGCTTGAAAGTTTTCCCGACCCCCTGCCTGTCAGCGTTGCCGAGAGCACGGGCTCGCTTAACGAAGAAATTGGAGCGGCGCTCAGCGAGATTTTAGCACTTGTCAAAGAAACACTGCAAGCGCGTACCGTTGCCTTCTGCTGGGTCAATCGGGCAAAAAAAAGGTTAATTGTCTCGGCTGTGCAGACCGATGCACAAGACTTCCTGCCAGAAAAATCACTGCCATTCCAAAGCGATGCCGTAACGCAGATTGTCATTGCAAAAAAGGCACAACTCTACACTGAAATCAGCGCCAGCGATGAACCTACACTCATTACCTACTACAGCGCACCCAACGGCATCAAAGCCTTTATGGGCGTGCCAATTTTTTATCATGACGACATCTTAGCCGTTCTTTTTGCCGATAGCTTAGCCAAAGGTGCTTTCGGGCACGACGATGTGCATTTGCTTAGCCGCTTCGGCAAACTTTGCTCAGCCTTCATTGAAAAGTATGACCTCAAATCCAGCTACATCGAGACACTGCGTTTTGCAGAGTCAGCACAGCAATTGACGCGCCAGCTGTATCACACCCTTGACCTCAACAGCATTTTGAATCACTTCTGTGAGAGCATTACGCAAGCGATAGAATTCGACCACTTGGTGCTAGCTTTGCTCAATCGCAAAGCGGAACTGGTGGTAAGAAAGTCAATCAGCAAGAGCCACTATATTGCCGAAGGGTGCATCATCGACTTAGAGCGTTCAGCGGTAGGTCATGCCGTCACCAAAGGCAACTACGGAGCGATTGATGACCTCTCGCAGCTTGGTGATGTGCCGCGCTTTTATGTTGGCGAAGGGCAGACCCGCACACCATCTGCAGAAAGTGTCGCCCCTGCCCTGCCCAAACAAGGCTCAATGTTGATTCTACCGATTCGCTTGGGGGAGCTGACCACAGGCGTCTTGACCTTGGAGCACGAACAAGCACGCTACTTCAACACGGAGATTTTCAAAAAAGCACGCTTTTTTGTAGAGACGCTTGCGCTGGCGCTGCACCGACTTCTGCTCGATGACCAGCGCCGCACCCTAACCCCAATTGATGAAGAGACTGGCACGCTCTCGCTGCGCACCTTTTATGCCAGACTCAGTGCCGACATTAACCGCTGCTTGCGTCATCAGCAAGATTTGGCACTGATTCTCGTCGAGTTCGATGCGCAAGAGGCGCTCAAACACCGATACAGCGCCACTGCACTAACCATGATGATGCGCCAAGCTGCTGGACTCATCATGGCAAATACTCGCAGTTATGACCTTGTGGCACGCTTCGGCGACTTCAGTTATGCCATTTGCCTAACTGGCATTAGCGAAACCCATGTACGATTTTGGGCTGAAAAAATTCGTGAACAAATCTTAAATTTTGCGTTCGAGACAGAAGATAAGTTCAAGAGTATCATTGCAACCGTGAGTATTGGGATTGCCCGCCTCCGTGAGACTCAACCTGACATTGAAACTTTGGTCACCGGTGCCCAGAAAGCTTTGGAGCATGCCAAGCTCTCTGGCGGCAATGTGGTAAAAATTTTCTAAGGCGATGGAATTAAAGAGCAAACCATCCGTGTTTGCACATATTGCCCTGACAGATGCTGCAAGGCAACATCAGCCGATACACTTGCGTTAAAGGTGGTTTTGACAACGCTCCATATGTGCTTGCGGCACATCTACATTGCATTTATTGCATAAGTGCAAGGCGAGTATAACCAAACCGAGTATAACCAAACACTTTTAGGCAGTAATCAAACCTTGTATAACAATGCGACAACTCAAAATTAGCCGACAAATCACCAATCGTGAGAGTGCTTCTCTTGATCGATATTTACAAGAAATTGGAAAGTTCGAGCTCTTGACTGCCCAAGATGAAATTGAGCTGACGCGTAAAATCAAGCGCGGGGAAGGCAAGCCCGTGGACTCAAAGGAGTACAGAGAGGCACGGCGTGCCTTAGAAAAACTCATCAAGGCAAATTTGCGCTTTGTGGTCTCGGTCGCAAAGCAATACCAGAACCAAGGGCTGTCACTCGGCGACCTTATCAATGAAGGCAACTTAGGCTTAATTAAAGCGGCAAAGCGTTTTGACGAAACGCGTGGCTTCAAGTTCATCTCATATGCCGTGTGGTGGATTCGCCAGTCTATTCTGCAAGCCTTAGCCGAGCAATCGCGCATTGTACGCCTGCCACTCAACCGAGTGGGGACGCTCAATAAAATCGGCAAAGCATTTAGCCAATTAGAACAAGAGTACGAACGCGACCCCAGCACCGAAGAACTGGCACAAATCTTGGACATGAACGCTGGCGAGATTACCGACACACTCAAAATCGCAGGGCGGCACATTTCAGTCGATGCGCCTTTTGCGCAGGGCGATGACAACCGTTTGTTAGACGTGCTACAAAATGACTCACACCGTCCAGACCATGGTCTGATGCGTGAATCGCTCTGCATTGAAGTCGAGCGCTCCCTTTCGGCACTGACCCCGCGTGAAGCCGATGTCATCCGCTCTTACTTCGGTATTGGCATGGAAAATCCACTCACGCTCGAAGAAATCGGTGAGAAGTTCAAGCTCACTCGGGAGCGTGTCCGACAAATCAAAGAGAAAGCCATTCGGCGATTGCGGCATTCCCCATACAGCAATGTGCTCAAAGAATACATCGGCGGCTAAACGCTGACTCTGCCCCCACACTCGCCCGATTTTATGCCGCATGCTTTTGCCTCACGAGCGGCGAAGTGGCGCTCGCCGATGACCAAGCTCCCAGCCTACGGCAAACACCAATCGCACAATTTTGCTCATCTTCTCTAAGTGAATTTTCTCGAAATCGTCTGTGGGCTCATGGTAGTCGGCATGCGTGCCGTTGAAGAAAAAAATCACGGGAATGCCATGCTTAGCAAAGTTGTAGTGGTCACTGCGGTAATAGAAGCGATTAGGGTCATTGTCGTCATTGTAGCGATAGTCGAGCGTCAGATTGACACTGGCGCGGTTCTGCTCTTGCAAAACAGAATCAAGGTCTTTTGAAATTTTATCCGAGCCAATCACATAGACATAGTTAGGATTGCCGAGCTTTTCATACTTTTCATCGACGCGACCAATCATGTCAATGTTGAGATTGGCAATTGTTTGTTTTAGCGGGAACTTGGGAAAATCGGTGTAGAACTTCGAGCCCAGCAATCCTTTTTCTTCACCAGCAACGGTCAGAAAAATTATGGAGCGTGGCGGACGCGTGCCATTTTTAGCAAAGGCTTCTGCCAAAGCCAGCACCGCCGCCGTGCCAGAGCCATCATCATCGGCGCCATTGAACACCTTGCCGCTGATACCCACACCCACATGGTCGTAATGTGCTGAATAGACAATGGCCTCGTGTTTGAGCGTAGAGTCACTGCCCTCAAGCATGGCACAGATATTTTCGGTGGGCAGGATTTCCTCGACGATGTCAATCGTCAGACTGGCGGTAACTTGTTTCAGCTCAAAAGACTTTGGTTTTCGGTCTTCCAATGCCGCGGCAAGCTCATCGACGGTTTTTTGATACGGCGCAAGCATCGCATTAGCCACATCTGTTGAGATGAGCACCAACGGTGGATTTGCTGGGCGCGGTTCTGACGGCGCCGTTTGAGCAGGCGAAGCCAGCGACATGGTGCTCATCGCCAGCTGGTCTTTGCGAGATTCGAACTGTTCTTTCAAGCTGGGCGTTGCACTGTGTCCGACAATCATGAACACGGCTAATGGCTTTGCTTCAAGGGCGGCAAGGTATTTGGTGTAGGCATCGTTCCAGCGCTCGAGGGGCTCGTTTTGGCGTTCGGTTTTAGGCGTACCAGAGAGGAGCAGCACAATTTTGCCTTGTGCCGCAATGCCGTCATAATCCGAGTATGAAAGGGTTTTGTCGCGAATGCCATAGCCGCAAAAGACCACACTGCCGCTGAGTTTGGTAGCTTGTGCGCCGCGTACCGCAAACACAAAGTCCTCGAAGAGGCGGTCGAACCGAGTGGTACGGTTGCCAACTTTGACCACCAATTCGCTATTGGGACCGAGACGGCGTTCTCTGACGAAAAACTTCTGGAAATAGGTGCCACTATCGCCGAGCGGCTTTAAGCCCAGTCGCTCAAATTGTGCGGCAATGTAGCGTGCAGCAATTTTTTGTCCGCGTTTGGCAGTCTCTCGCCCTTCAAGTTCATCACTTGAAAGAAAGCGCAGATGCGCGCCAAGAATTGCAGGCTGAATGAGTTGATAGCCGGGCTGTTCAACAGCAGGCGGCGCCGTAGGAGTATGGGACGCCAGCAGCAAGAAAAGCAGGAATAAAAAAATGGCTCGCAGATGCATAACCGCAATACAGAGAGGTTAGAAAAATCGTTACGAGAATGGTTGCCGTTACTCCACAAAAATACGTTGCACACGCGGCGAGACTGCACAAAGCATTTCATAACCGATGGTGCCAATGCTTTCCGCCAGCTCGTTGACGGAAAAGTCTGTCTCCCAGCCAAAGAGCATGACGCTATCGCCGACTCGAATAGATGTATCATCACCTAAATCAACCATCAGGGCATCCATCGTTACAGCACCGACCTGTGGAAAACGCTTACCACCGATAACGACATGAGCTTTGTTAGAAAGGGCACGCGGATAACCATCTGCATACCCAATCGCAACGGTGGCAATGCGTGTGCGGCGCGGTGCACGCCACTGGCGACCGTAGCTAATCGTAGTGCCGGCATCGATCCACTTGATAAACACGACATGCGATTGTAATTGCATCACGGGCTCGAGTGGCATGCTTGGTTCAAACGCTGTGCTTGGTGCATAGCCATAGAGCAAAATACCCGGTCGCACCATGTCTAAGTAAGTCTCCCTATCTGTCAAAATTGCGCCACTGTTGGCAACATGGCGGATGACTTTTGCGCCAGTCCGATGCTCAAACTCTCGCACAAGGCTCAAATACAGCGCCAATTGCGCCCGTGTGAATGCACGGTCTGTGCCACTGGAAGCAAAATGCGTGTAGATGGCTTTGAGCAACAGATGCGGTGAGCGATGAATGGCTTCGGCAAGTTGGAGGGCTTGGGTAGGCTGAACACCAAAGCGTCCCATGCCTGTATCGATTTTGAGATGCACGGTCAGCGGTTTGCCTAAGTTTGCCGCCAATTGTTCAGTCCGATGAAATATCTCAAAATCGCTGATGGAGAGCTCTATGTCGTGTTGCAAGTAAAAGTGCAAGTGTTCAGGCAAAGCCGATGCGAAAGCAAGGATACTCACGGGCTGATGAATGCCACACTCATGCAGCACTTTGCGCAAATGAATAGCTTCATGGATATTCGCTACGCCAAAGTCACGCACGCCCTCTTCCACCAGCGGTTTAGCAATGCCCTTGACGCTGTGCCCATAGCCATTTGCTTTGACGACCGCCATGATGCGCGAAGTGCCCACCAATCGCTGAACGGCACGCACATTGCGACGCAAGCGCCCAATCGAAATCAAAGCCTGCGAAAGCGGCACCGGTGAACATTCAGGCAAAGAACCGTTTGAAGCCTTGGGGGCTGAACCATCGTCATGCAAGTCTATGCGTGTCTTCTGAAGCAACGTGCAAGTAATTTTTTCGCAAAGATACAGATTTGACACATTCTGCAAAGCAGAGGTATGCAAAAAATGCTATCTTGCGCTATCTTGCACCAACACCAAAGCGGTGCTCAACGCACGACAATGAGACAACAAAACACTTTTGCAGTATGGAATTCATCTTCATTTTTGCCGCAAGCGCAATTAGCATAGCGTTTGCCATTTTTCTCACGCGTCAAATTCTCTCCAAATCCAACGGCACAAGCGAAATGCAGAAAGTCTCTGACGCCATCCGAGAAGGTGCAGAAGCCTTCTTGAGCCGTCAGAACAGGACAATCTTGTATCTGGCCATCGCAACAGCAACGCTGATTTTCATTCTCTATGGCTTTGCACGCGCCACAAATGAACATGACCCCGTTACGAACCCTGTTCAATTAGGGCTTTGGATTATGCTTTCGTTTCTTTTGGGCGCGGCGTGCTCGGTCGTTTCAGGCTACATTGGCATGTGGATTGCAATTCGCACGAACATTCGCACGGCGGCAGGAGCACTGACCTCGCTCAACGAAGCCTTAGTGATTGCCTTGCGCGGCGGCGCGGCAACAGGCTTTCTCGTCGTTACGCTTTGCATCTTGGGCATTGCGGGACTCTTCACGGTCATCAATGCGGTTGGCGCAACAAGTGTTGAGAAAATTCCCTTGCTGATTGCAGGCTTTGGATTCGGCGCGTCGTTTGTGGCACTCTTTGCACAACTGGGTGGCGGCATCTACACGAAAGCCGCTGATGTTGGCGCAGACCTTGTCGGCAAAGTTGAAGCTGGCATTCCCGAAGATGACCCGCGAAACCCCGCCGTAATTGCAGACCTTGTCGGTGATAATGTCGGCGATTGTGCCGGTCGCGGTGCCGATATTTTTGAATCCATGGCGGCAGAAAACATCGGCGCAATGATTATCGCCTCTGCGCTCTATGTCGGAAATCAATCCGTATTTGAAAGTGCAGGCGTTGGAATTTTGGGCGTATTGCTCTTTCCACTCATCGTCAATGCGTTTGGCATGATTGCCTCACTTGTTGGCGTCTTGATTGTCAAAACCAATGGCAACGAAAACCCCATGAACGCACTCAATCGCGGATACTATGTTTCTACAGGACTCACTGCGCTGGGCTTTTTTGTGGCATGCAAATGGTTTTTAGGACCGTTTTGGCTCAACTTTTTCCTATGTGGCATGGTCGGATTGGTTACAGCCTTAATTTTCGTCTATCTCACGCAATACTACACGGAGTATGCCTATCGCCCCGTGCGCTCAATTGCTAAGGCGTCGCTGACTGGACCCGCCACGAATGTGATTGGCGGTATTGCCGTTGGAATGGAAAGTGCCGCTTTGCCTGTGCTGACCATCTCTGCCGCAATTATCACGGCGTATTTTCTCGGACAAGGTTCAGGGCTGAAAGATGCTGGCTTATTCGGCACGGCAGTTGCCACGCTCGGTATGCTTGGAACAGCGGCTTACATTTTGGCGATGGATAATTTCGGACCAATTACCGATAACGCAGGTGGCATTGTGGAAATGTCGGAGCAACCTGAATCGGTGCGCGAAAAAACCGATAAACTCGATGCCATGGGCAATACGACCAAAGCCCTCACGAAAGGCTATGCCGTTGGCTCGGCAGGACTTGCCGCATTTCTTCTTTTCAGCGCCTACCTTGATGAACTGCGTAATTACGGCTCGCCACTGCAAGCTGTTGACCTTTCCAAACCTGAAGTGTTCATTGGCGGAATGTTAGGAGCAATGTTAGTCTTTTTGTTTAGTTCCTTTGCGATTCGTGCGGTAGGTTCGGCGGCGCAGTCGGTTATTGGTGAGGTGCGTCGGCAGTTTGCTTCACTCAAACGCTTAGCCAGCGGCGATATTGAATTTACCAAAGATTTCAAGCCCGATTATCGTGCGTGCGTGGATATTGTAACTGCGGCAGCGTTGCGTGAGATGGTCTTGCCCGGAGCATTGGTTGTGCTCATGCCGATTGTAGTTGGCGTGTTGTTCAAGTTCATCTACACGGCAAATGGTGGAGAAGGGGCGAAAGGTTCAGAAGTCGTAGCAGGACTCTTGATGGTCGGCACGATTGCAGGCATTTTGATGGCACTCTTTCTGAACAACACAGGCGGTGCGTGGGATAATGCCAAGAAGTTTGTTGAGTCAGGCAATTTCAAAGATGAAAAAGGGGTGGTGCATCGCAAGAAGTCGGACGCGCACAAAGCCGCCGTCGTAGGCGATACCGTCGGCGACCCGTTCAAAGACACGGCAGGACCTTCACTTCACGTGCTAATTAAACTACTTTCTACAATTACACTCGTGATGGCACCGCTGTTTATTTGAGTGTAAGGAATATGGAGAAAGAAGATGATTTGGTTTGATAAAGAAAGCCGATTACTTGGAGTGAGGTCAAGCAAGCATCTTTTCGATTTTGAAAGTCAGCGAAAAAGGGAGGACCCCCAATTTCTATCGTATTACGAATGAACCAAGTGAAACGAAAAAATTACATCAAGTTGTAGCTTATGTTTAATACCGCGAGTTTATTCAGCGCGGCAATGTGATAGACTTAGCCGTCGGGGTCATTATAGGCACTGCGTTCGGCAAAATTACCACCTCGCTGGTGCAAGACATTATCATGCCGCCTATTGGCTTCATTTTGGGTGGCGTGGAATTTACGGCACTTAGCATTTCCCTGCAGCCCTTGGATGGCAGAGCCGCTGTAACCATTGACTATGGCAAATTCATTCAAGCCGTAGTGGATTTTCTTATCATTGCTTTTGCCGTTTTTCTGATTGTCAAAGCAGCTAATGCCTTCAAGCGCAAGCAGGAGCCTGCATCAGCCGCACCGCCTGCGCCCTCAGCAGAAGAAGTGCTTCTGACCGAAATTCGCGACCTGCTCAAATCACAATCTAAATCTTGATTTCTACAATACCTCTTCATCTTCTCACTATGCCCAACATAGCTCAACTTTATGTACTCTGGCTTGCCATGCTGCTTGCCACTATTCCACCCCTGTTTGCACAGCCCAACACCGAAAATCCTGTTGGCACTGCGCCGACCACGCTCCCTGATTCTCTCAAAGGCTGGAAATTTGGCGGTGCGGCTGGACTTAATTTTTCACAAACTGCACTCTCGAACTGGGCTGGTGGCGGACAAAACTCTATCTCTATCGTCGGCATCCTCAACGGTTTTGCGAGTTTCAAGCAAGAAAATTTTTTCTGGGATAACGCTCTTGAACTGGGTTTAGGCGCCATTAGCGTATCGGGGCAAACTGCACCTGACTTTCGCAAAAGCGATGACAAAATCATCTTTGTTTCCAAAGCTGGTCTCAATGCCAGTTCGGCACTGAGCTATGCTTTGCTGTTAGATTTTCGCACGCAGTTTCTTGACGGCTTTAACTTTGAAAACCGCTTGCCTGACGGCACTTTCCCAGTCATCTCACGCGCTTTTGCCCCCGGATACCTTGTTAGCTCGCTTGGCTTAGATTATCATCCCGTAGATTTCTTCTCTGCCTTTCTTGCTCCACTTTCGGGCAGAACAATTTTCGTGCTCGACGAACGGCTTTCGGCGGCGGGCGCATTCGGTGTAGAACGCACTCAGCGTGTGCGCTTCGACTTGGGTGCCGCTCTCAATGTCATCTTCAAGAAAGAGTTGATTGAGAATATATCATACCAATCGCGTCTGGGCATCTTTGCTCCCTACCGTGAACTTGACCGCATGATTG
>Ga0308419_1000157_pt1 | contig 55391 bp, 35 predicted proteins | sample HotsprSampleMS50_FD_203674 | JGI IMG/M metagenome (GOLD analysis project Ga0308419, IMG submission 203674) | Hot spring phototrophic mat microbial communities from Mushroom Spring, Yellowstone National Park, Wyoming, United States - 20090730_MS50 ... | reverse complement strand
AGCGTTGAAGCGGCCTGAGCGTTGAAGCGGCCTGAGCGTTGAAGCGGCCTGAGCGTTGAAGCGACCTGAGCGTTCAATTAGACTGGTCAGGCCGCTGCCATCAATCTTTGGGCGGCTCGGTTGGCTCAGTTGAGTTCGTGACGGTGATGGTTCGATTAGCAGCGATCTGCAAGCGAATCGCTGACTCACGTGCCAGCACGTTCTGTACAATACGCACTTCGGCCACGGTGCCGATCATCCAAGCCGAGACCACGGTGCTCAAGCGTGAGGCACCGACAACATAGGTGCCATCGGACAGTAACCACACCGGCTCTTGAGGATCATAGCCCGTCAGATCAAGATTTTCGATACCTCGGCGCCGCTGAATATCGAGCATGTGTTCCATAGAGCCTCCATCGGTATGTATTATTCCTTGCCTCAGGCCCTAATCTATGCCGTTGTGATAGAGCAAACCTGCACCAATTGTCCATCGGCGTCCAGTCTTGATCCTGGACTACAGGTTCACCATTGCAAGAGGTTTGTAACTGTTCACTTTTCTCCTGGGAGTGAGGGCATCTTGCCCTCGCATGCCTTCTCCTGGGAGCGAGGGCATCTTGCCCTCGCATGCCCGACGCGAGCAGGACACCCATGCTCTCAGACGTGCATGTTCCCTTGAGTGCGAACAGGTACATAGGTTTGCGATATTAGATTGTATAGAACACCATCATATACGGTCAGCTTTCGTCCTGAAGGAAAGGTATCGGATGTAGATGTGATCAATGTTTGCCGGCGAGAGGGTACAAAAGCCGATAGTGCTTCGCACCCTCACCATTCGGCCTGTTGGGATGGCAAAACCGCCTCAACGAGCCGACAAAGAAACGCCAGCAGGAGCACAGCCTGCCTACCCCCCGCCGGAACGGGTATGGTGATAGCATCGCAGCAACACCCCCATGGATAAAAACGTCAACCTCCCTATGACAATACTCAGTCAGTTGTGCAGCACTGGCTTCTCGTCTGAAGCCGGGACTCCGATGTATCATTGGGAGAAGCTTAATCAGGACTTCATGTCCTGCACGTACGCACGTTTCCTGGAACCTCTATAGTCCAGCTATGATACTACCACCGATTGCTTGCTATGGCAACGCATGCCCGGCTGAAGCTGTGCTTCTGGTCATCTACGTATCCGGGTTGTATGTTCCAAATTCATCATCAGAAACGCGATCTGTCGCTGGTTGCACGCGCTGCACGTGAAACCGAAAGTGATACGTTGTAGAGGTTGATGATGAGGTCACGGTACTACGCCAACTTGTGGTGCTGCAGCCACATGTGGTCGTGCTAGATATGGAGCTCCCCAGATTACAGGGCATTGACCTCGTGGGCCAGGTTCACGCCCGTGCCGCAACAACATACATCCTGGCGCTCGGTAATACCGTTTCGACTTGAACCTTCCACATGTTCTTGTTCTGAACTCCAGGACGCGGTCGCGCATACACCTTTTTCGCCTGCGGCAGCGTGGAAGGGATTTTTTCAAATTTTCGCCGAAGGCGAAAATTTGAAAAAAGAAGAGACAATACCGCAATCTGCTGTCATGGGTACAGTCAGCATCACACTTAGGATGAGCGTAGTTGTTCCCGGATATATTCGGTCACGCCGGCACCACCGGGTTGGCGTGTTACGTGATCGGCCATCTGCTTGAGCGAGTCGAGCGCGTTGGCGACTGCCACCCGAAAGCCTGTCGCCTGAAACAACTCGATGTCATTTTCGGCATCGCCAATCCCCACCACGTGCTCGGCAGGAATGCTCATCCGCTTCAGCGCCAGCGCCAGTCCCGTCGCTTTGTTGATGTGCGTTGGTAAGATCATCGCCGCATCTTTATTGCCCACTATCCGCAGATCTAACCCCAGGGTTTGGATGATCGCGGAGACTGCCGCTTCGTCGGGCCGCTGAATGCCTACCAGTACCTGCCCGACATAAAACGAGATGTTCTGCCGTTTCAGGGCAATGATGAGATCGGGTGATGGTGCTGCTGCCAGCGGTTCAAGCTGATCATCGTCGGGGGTATAGAGGACGGCACCATTTTCGGCCACCACTGTATTGAATAACCCGAGCTGCGGGCACACGCGCCGCAAACTATCCAGGGTTCTGCCGGTTACCAGACCGAGAAGCCAGCCGATCTGCTTCAGATCGCGCAATGCCTGTTCCGTCGGTGGGGCAATTGCTCCTTGTTCGGCCAGCGTGCCATCATAGTCGCTTGCCAGCATACGTCCATTCACACTATACCTCCCTGGTTTTAAGAGCCATAGAGTTTGATACCAAGCGCAGAGCTTGGTTCACCCCATCTGGTCTGTTATCTTATCTTCGGTTGCGCTGGTGCATGAACAGTGGAAAAAAGGTCGTGTATGGTGCTGGCGTCGTTGTCAGGTGTACCGGCAGACGTACCACGGGTTGATAGGGATCATTACTCTTCACCAGAACGGCACTACTGTAGGGTTGGAATACAGTCGGCGTAATCCACTTCAGTCTGATCGGAATGTCGTGGGTTGCACCAGGTGCAATAGCACCGTCGCGCTCCGCAACCTCGATCCAGAGTTGCGGGTTGGGTTGTGGCCGAAACTCCAGCGTCAGGCCACTCTGGATGGGGATGTTGCGCCCACATCCAATTTGCTGAATGTGTCGTGTATTTTGCTGTATCCCCACCACCGCACTGTTTGGTAACGCACTGATCTGGTTATAGTTAAACACAACCCGTCCATCGCGGGTCAACACGACTTGAAAGGTAAAGCGTTGCTGTGGCGCTGCGTATAAAGGCACGTTTTCAAACATAACCACAAACCCCTCGTTCACGTTGGCATAGCGCACCATCCCGCCCTGCGCGGGATCAAGATCAACGCGCAGCGGGACGATCGCAACACCTGATGTTTCGGGTAGCGGTAAACATCGAGGATGGAATGTCGGTGAGGTCGTCGGTTCTGTGAAGGTTAAGAGTCCGTTAGAATGCACATAAACCGTGTCGTATGTCTCGCCATAGAACGGAAACGCAAACCCAAGGGGCAATGCTGCTGATATGTCGTCATTCTGCAATGCGATCGGGGTATTGTTTGCCGATATATTCATCCAGGCAGGTTCGGGGCCAGCCAGTTCATCACTACGCCAGATACCATAGGCTTCGTCGGGAACGAGGAGTTGATAGCGCAATTCTCTGGTTCCGGTATTCTCCACGGTTGCCACCAGATCTGCCGCTTCGCCAAAGGTCAGTGTGGCCGTCAGGGGGGTAGTCTGGGCATGCAGACGGGGCAGATTGGCTCGGAGGGTAAACACCTGCGTTATTGTGGCACCAGCTTCGGCCAGCAGTTCAACACTCTGGCTCTCATAGCCGGGCGCACTGGCTATCAACGTATAGGGTGTTGTGCGTACAGGCAGCGTCAGAGCAAAGGTGCCATCAGGATCAACCGTGATCGTCGATCCGCCGCTTACCTGTACACTGCCCGCCAGAGGTGCATTGCTCTCCGCATCACGGATGCTGCCTTGCACCAGTGCGGTCAATGACGATGGCCGGACGGTCAACTGCACATCAATCGTCAAAGGTGCCTGGCTCAAGTCAGCGGTATGCACCAGCACCCGTGCCTGATAATTGCCTGGCCCCGGTACCTGCGCTGCATTGAACGTGAGGGTCAGGCTGATTGTCTCTGTTGGATCCATGGTGGGGATTGTGCGGGGTAATTGCAACCAAGGGACATTGACCATAGCCCGTGCCACTGCTGCATACGCATCGACTCGGCCATAGCCATACACATTGTTGGGCACACGGGTGGCTTCACAGCGGCTATATGCCGGGCCACGAAAGCGATCATCGGTGCGGGGGGCTGCGCTTTGCGTGAGTATGGTATAGGTCGCATCATAGTCGCCAATCAAGGTCGGATTAGCCGACCAGATGAGCGCCACGGTGCCCGCCACGTGTGGTGCCGCCATTGAGGTACCTTGCAGGGTACCATAGCTCAAGTCAGCGCCCGCAAAGGTCGAAACAATGCCTTGACCAGGAGCGCTGATGTCAGGCTTTAACAGGTTGTTAAAGGCTGGCCCAATGCTGCTAAAAGAGGCTATCAGATCCTCCCTGGAGGTAGCCCCGACACCAACAACGTGAGCATAGTCGCCGGGTGAGGCGATGGTTCCGCAACGGGTGTTCTGGGCATTGCCGGCGGCAAAGACCGGGAAAATGCCAGCCGCACGCCAGGCGGTGGTAAAACCGATGTATTTTTCATCAGCCTGACTCGATGTCGCCCAGGAGTTGTTAATAATCTGTGGGCGCAAATCAGGTCGCGGGTTGCTACCATCCGGATCAGTGGGTGTTAACAGCCACTGTGCTGCCGCCAGAAGATCGGCTTCCGTGCAGATCGAGGTCTGGCATCCGCGCGCTGCAATCCAGCGTGCGCCCGGAGCAACGCCGACTGCGGGTGTACCGCTGGTTTGATCCGCACGTCCAACAATCGTGCCCATCGTGTGTGTGCCATGGTTGCCAGCATCAAAGGCATTCGATGCCGGTCGCTGGGGATCAAACCAGTTGTAGCTGTGGTCAATCGTACCGGTTGCGCTGTAGCCCCGGTACTGGCGTAGCAAGGCCGGGTGATCATAACGCACTCCGCTGTCAATCGTGGCGACGGTAATGCCTTCACCACTGACCCCAAACTCATACCAGACGCGATCGGCCTGGATCTTGCGGATATTCCAGCAGATACGTCGGTCATCGGGGTCACAGCTAGACGGGATTGTAACCTGGAGTGCAGGGGCACCAGGAGGCAATGCTGCATATCCTTCGAGCGGGATTGCCTCCTCCAGGCTGGTAACCCGATTGGCTCGTACCAACGCCACTTCTGATCGCGCTGCCAGTGCCTGCATATCAGTGTTGCGGCCTTCGACCACCAGTGCATTCGCAATCCACAGAGGGCGGTAGGGCAAGCCCCGCTGTTCAAGCCAGGCGCGCAACTCCATCTGGCTCTGTGTAGCCGTGGCATGCAAAGTTTCGTACACAAACCGACCGCGTTCGTTCCAGTCGGCAATAGAGTAGGCTGGTGAAAGATCGGCCTGTTCTTGCAAAAACACCAGAAACTCGGTGCGACCATCAACCGTGGCAGCCAGGTCACGTTCGAGTTGCGGATCGATCCGCGACTCCTGTTCCGGCAGTGCGACCTGGCGTAGATCGGGTGCGATCTCACGGCGCGTTGACACACCGGTTGGAAGAGCCGGCCATGCAGCGTATAACCGGGGCGTGTGGGGGCTGCTGCTCGTATTGGTTAGTGTTAGGGTGACTTGCTGCTGTTGTCCTGGATCGAGACTGGCGGTTACCAGGCTTGTACTGGCACGAAAGGGACTACGTGTCGCCTCTGTTATCGGCATGGCGCGTGTCGTGGTGGTTGCCACAACCGCAGATGCCGGTGTCGCGACCGATCCGACCAGCAGGCTCAGACACAGCAGGAGTGAGGGTATGAGACGTATATAGTGCATAACAATACCGCTTCATTCCACGCGAACGTGTGGTTCGTTTTCATTCCACGCGAACGTGGTTTGCTAAGAACGGGATCGACTCGGGTCGGATTGCTGTTCCAGGTGTTGTAACAGTCGATCCAGTTCGGCTAAGGTCTGGGATAGACCAGCGGATGGCACGGATAAGGCACGGGACGCACCAGTGCTGGTTGGGATAGACGGCCCACGCTTGATCAGGCGGCCTGCCTGATCGTCCACCGTCAGTGTCGGTAGAGGATGATCGGGATGCATACGCACTCCATGGCGTGCCAGCACTGACCGATAATACGCCGCATGCTGCTGGAAATGGGCCGCAACGGTCTGCATACCATGGTGAGCAATTTGCAGGCGAGTATGATAGCGCATCGCGTTTTCGTCAAACATCAGCATATCGTTCGCCTGCGGCTCGATCAACATAATATCAACATCGGGATGTTGACGCCGCACCTGTTTGAGGTGATACTGTAGCCCGGCGTGGGCAAAGGTGCGAAAGGCCTGATTCCCAATGCGCTGGATGCCCTGATCGCTCAGGCTGTGCCCCATCAGATGCTGCGAATTATCAAACGGAACGAGCGGGTTCACGCAGATGATCAACTGGGCACCACTATCAACCGCCACATCCAGACTGGCGGTGCCACGAATACCACCATCGATATAAACTCGATCTTCGATGCGCACTGGTTGGTAGAAGATTGGCATTGCTGCCGAGGCACAGGCGGCCAGCGAGATCGGAATATGTTCTAGCGGGGGCTGTCCAAACACGGCTCGCTGACCGGTATTCAGATCCGTCGCGATAATTGCCAGTATGTGGGGTAAAGTACGAAAATCATTACTACCACCCGACCGGAATAAGATGTTGCGCAAATAGCTTTCCATTGGCAAGGGATCATACAGGCCTGTGGGTAAACCGGTGGATAGGGACTCGATCAGATCTACCAGCGAGGCATTACGACCTTCGCGCAGGATGCGTTGCACGGTTGCCAGCAGTGCGGCTGGCAAGTGGACGCTGCGGCGCAGTGCAGCCGTAGGGTTGAAGGCAAAAATGTGATCAGGCGTGAGTTGTTCAATCCCCGGTAGGGGGTGGGTCACTACTGTGAGTAAGGTCTGCGGCGATAAACCATTGGCAATACAGGCGGCGATAAACGCGCCTGCACTCGTTCCGACATACATATCAAAATCATTGACCCTGAGCTGCGGCAATACCGCATCAATGGCACAGAGCGCTCCAATCTCATACATAGCCCCCGCAACACCGCCACCAGCCAGCACTAATGCAATTTTGCTACGTTGCGTTGTTAGAGGATGATTCACAATTCCCTCGGGTGGTATTGACCTCATCAGGCATAGTATACCCGCGCTGATGTAAGAGTTGCTCAATGACCTCTATCAGTGCATCTACCTGCGCATGCAGACGGACAACATCATTGCGGCTCGGCACTTCTGTTTCATGTGCTACCAGATCTTCACCCGTCCTCTCAGATAGTGTACCACGTAACAGCAAACCGCGCAGGCGTGTATCTTCCTCGGCACTTAGCATACCGTCCGCCACCAGCTGGTCGAGGCGTTGTCTAATTTCGAGGTCAATAATGGCCTTTCCACCAGGGGACGCAAACAACGCTCGCAGCCAGCCAGCCAGCCGCTCACCCCCAAACTGTATCAGACCCGTCAGTACAGAAGTTGACAATACGCGATTATTCGTATGCCGTCCTCGCGTTTGTAAGACGATCTGAGCCAGGATAGGCACGGTAATATCCTCACCCGTCTCGTTATCAATAACCTGAACTTGCTCACCATTCTGTACCAGCTGGGCGATACCTTCGAGCGTAATATACTGTTTACGATTAACATGGTAAAGCTTGCGGTTGGCGTACTTTTTGATCGTCTGCATTGAGGCTCCCTTCAGCGTGGCTTCTGTATTATAGCACACTGTGTACAGTGATGAATGATGCGAGGCGCGAGGATGTGAGGAGGCGCGGAGGCGAGGAGGAGCGGCGTAGCGCGTCCCTCCGGGGCGCGGGCGGGCGTGGGAGCGTGGAAGCGTTGAAGCGTTAAAGCGTGGGAGCGGGGGCGACATGTAGTGACGACTTTAGTCGTTTCCGCCTCTCGGCGGAGCGGTCGAGCGTGGGAGCGTGGGAGCGTTCAAGCGTGCCAACGTAATCGCATTGTCCTCTGCGCATACCACAAAGGTGTAGCAAACCGGATTCGTGCATTTTTGATTGCGCACTTCCGTAATAGCGGGTTAGAAACGGTCACTTGAACAGTATTCTGACCTCTCGCTCGATGAGCCAGCCGGGTGCGCCCGGATGCGCAGCGAGAGAAGCACCCCATCGGCGTTCACGTCCGTCCCTGAACCATCATATCCTAGAGCCTGTGATGGGTACGAAACCGAACGTCCACGCCGATGGTGCCTCGCGTCTCGTCACCTCATACCTGGGAACAAGAGATAAGGCGTCCTCAACTCTGGTTAGCGTTAGATGGGGGTGACTGGTTGGCACCCTGTCCCCGGCGCAATTCTTCAACACGCGCGGCAAGCTGGGCGATCTTCGCGCTAAGTTCATCAATGTCGCGCTTAGAAGGCACATTCAGGCGATTGAGAAACTGCTCAAAGCCATTTTCAATCTGCTCGGCAAAGTGCGCAGTCTGGGTTTGTGGGCGCTGGCGAAAGCGATCCATCACTTCTTGCATTATCTTTTCGCCATCCTTTTGCGCCAGTTCACCACGTTCAACCAGTCGGTTAATAAAGCTTTCGATCTCATCGCGACTCAACGCTACTGCACCAATACCTGCCAGCATCAATCGCCGTAACATCTCATTCAGAGGCATCGAGGCACTGCTTTTATTGTCATCGATCTGCCGTACATTCACTTCAATTTCTTCGGTCATACGTGAAACTCCTTGATCTGGATTATACGAAAACGCTGTACGACTCTCCTAACTCTCCTATATCATAGTGAGGAGTGAGGGGAGAGCAGTGAGCGTTGAGATCGAGCGGCTCTCTCTCTTCTCGCAGCTCTCCCCTCTCTTCTCGTTTGAGGAGTGAGGGGAGAGCAGTGGGCGTTGAGATCGAGCGGCTCTCTCTCTTCTCGCAGCTCTCCCCTCTCTTCTCGTTGTATGGTTCTACATATCTAATAGTCTATACGTAACGGATCAACACGCCAGAAGATCGTTACGATCCGCATAGCAGGAGCAGTATGGCGGCCGCACTCCGTTTATAACGCAATGCGTCATCAGCATTGAGTATAGCACCGCATGCGCTGACTGTCAACTGCATTGTGCTATCTGGCGCTATGTGGCAACCTATTACACTGCCTCATGCTGGATAGGGAACAGGGAACCGCTGACAGGGAAGCGGTGACAGGGAGATCCACCAACCACCTATAACCTGTAGTCCGTTCTCGGCAGCCCCTTACTTCTGCTTCCTCACGGCTCTTTCCTCTCTAGCAACACCTCGGCTGGTCGTACATGTGTTGCCTAGCGCACCGTTGTCGGCACAGGTGGCGACAGCGTCACCGGTTTGATCGGTCTGTCTCACGGCGATAACGAGTGCCGGCTATGGCTTCGATCATGATGAGCAGGCTTGCTAGCATGATCCCACACCAGATCAGCCATAGGTTCCCGTGTCTGGCAGGAACAGGCGGACTGGTGGTATGCAGGGTCATGGTCAGGGCAGAGTCGTTCGGTTCGAGAGGTGGCGTATTGGACGGCGCTATCGCCCGTGGTGCTGATGGCGGCGCGTTATGCGCTGCCCGCTCTACCGGGGGGGTACCGCATTGAGCGACACTGCCAGCATATTCGCGGCCCAGGAGTCCCAGTTGCACCTGCTCCAGCAGGGGTGCTGTGTCTGGCACGTCTGGCACCAGTTCCAGGCGGGCACGTTCAAAATATTGTACCGTCTTTGTCTGTCCGGTATGATCGTCCAGTTCAGTCAACAGGTCGCTAATAGGATAGCCGAATAACCTCAGGCCACCGTATTGGGTATAAAACATACGCAGACGATCGTTGGCAATAGCCGCATCGACGTCAAAGCGGCGCTCGATCAGGCGGTCGGGGTATCGCTGTCGGTAGACCTCGGTGCCAATCTGGGTACCCACGACGCGATACGGCCAGTCTTGCGCCGGGTGCCATTCCAACCGCTGCCGTTCGGTCAGCAACACACTGGTGGTGTGCCGACAATCGCCGGTCATATCCAGTGTGACCGGCCCGAGCAGAGAGCCAGCAAGAGCTTGAATGCTCTCGCCGGGTAACATCAGGAAATACTGCGCAAAATCGCCACCAATCTGCCCATCAGCGAATGGTATGGTTGGGCAGACGGCGATCTGATCGCCGGGAGTTGGTGGTATGGGGGCAACCTGTCGTAGACCGTCGACGTCACGCATGATCAACCGCACATGGCGCACCACATCCTCCTGGCCCTGGGACGGAATCGGGGCCGGGCGGGTATCATGATCCACGTGTATCGTAGGCAGATAGCGATAGCCACTGACGCGCACACTGCCATCGGTGTGCCGGATGATACCGACATAGAAGATAACGGAGGTGGCGCTAAAGTAGGGTATCTGGAAGGCTCCCTGCGAGGCCAGGAAGTTTGCCAGCGAATAGATGACCAGCGTCTGGCGGCCATTTGTTTCAATAATATCGACAGGCTGGAGCGTATGTGACTGTGCGCCCAGGATCACATCAGCACCTGCTTCGGCCATACGTCTGGCTCCCTCGATCTGGCTGCTATCCGGGTAAAATTGATACTCGTAGCCCCAGTGTGCGGCCACAATCACCAGATCAGTCTCGCGGCGAGCCTGGGCAATTGCTGCCAGCACCTCCGGGCGCACATCACCCTGCTGCCCATACACATTCGAGGCCCATAATAAATTTACCTGATTGTACGGATCGGAAAGACCATTGGTACCCCAGGTGAACGAGAGGAAACCAATGGTGATACGTACCCCATCGCGGGTCAGGGTCAGTGGTAGGTAGGGTGGTCGAGGTTGACTGCTGGCGCTGGTTGAGACTGCCCCGTGATGGAGGATTCCTGCTTGATCGAGTACTGCCAGAGTCGCATCAAGGCCATGCGGCCCGCGATCGAGGATGTGGTTGTTAGCGGTTGAGACAACGCCAATGCCGGCATTGCGCAAGGCGGGAGCCAGTGCTGGATTGAAGTTAAAGGCGGGATAGCCTGTGTAGGGACTACCCGCCAGCATAGCGCCGTCAAAATTTGCATAGGCGATGTCAGCCGCTTGTAAGAAGGGCCGCACATAATCGAACAGATAATCATAGCCATGTGTCTCGCCCACGGCCTGAATATTTTCGTGCAGAAAAGTATCCCCGGTGGCCGCAAATGTAAAATGGGTATCGCCGGGATTGCCGTCGCCACACATATTGGCCGCCAGCAGTGGCATGTCCAGTCTGTCAGCATGCTGTGCGGTGACATCACGTGCAAATCCTGCGATGAGCAGAAATATGATCATGATGACCCGGACAGTCCGCGCGTGGTTGAAATTCATCCTGTATCCCTGTGAACAATGTACGTCTGGGTACCGCGGCTCTGGCATAAGTATACCACAGCGAGGCGAGGATGCGAGGATGCGTGTGCAGGGACAGGTAACAGGGGACAGGGTATAGGTGTTCGAGCCAACCAGCCTGATCACCTGTCCTCTGTTACCTGTCCCTTAAATGACAGGAGTTACGTGGTAATAAGGATGCGCGTCGTCGCGTCGTCGCGTCGTCGCGTCGTCGCGTCGTCGCTCGAATGCTCCACCGCTTGAACACTCGAACGCTTGAACGCTCCAACGCTTGAACGCTCGATCGCTCCGGCGCGTGAACACTTAAAGCCGCCTCTCCGTTTAGCTCTCCATATCACAGAACCCGGCTGAACACGCCAGTTCCTGTGCTGCTGTGGTCAGATCCTCCTCTTCATAGCGGTAGATTTTCGCAAAGTCGATCTCCGGGAATTCGGCCACCAGGCGCTGATACTCGGCAGCAGTAATTTCCACATAGGGCATCTGGGCATAATTTGCCTCAAACGACGGCAAGAAGGTCAGACCGCCGATCATATCGCGATGTTCCCAGACCCACTTCATCAGATCGAGAACCTCATCGGGTGTATACACAATCGTGCAACTGGGATTGTGATCCGTCCAGTACAGCTTGTTTTGTAGCCAGTACTCACACTGGGCAATCGCTGAACGGTCTCGGCGCGTGATCGCCCCGTCAGGTGCTTTGACCGGGAAATGGATGACCCAGGTGTTTGCATTTTCGGGTGTCTGTCCATTTTCAGGATCCATGGGTACTCCCGCGCTGCGCAAGACGTGGAAAAGCGGTGAGTGTGCGGCCACGCGGACATTTCGAATATAGTAGGGTGCCCAGCGTGCATGTAACCCCGATGAACAGTCGAGCATTTGACTGCTATTGCCACTCGGCTTGACACATGTAACCGCTGCTGACCGATTGATACCCAGTGCAGCCGCAGTTTCACGGTTGACCTGTATCGCTATCGCACGCAGTTGCGCTTTGACGTCTGCATCCTGGGCGATGGGGCTATCCATCTGGCCAGTAATATCGACACCCAGGAGCCGCTCTTCTTCGCAGTTTTGCCGCCACATTGGACGCAGACCGGGAAAATGCGTCGCCAGTGATTGGATCGTCCCCACAATGGTCGCCACCTCCACCTTCTCGCGCAGGCTCTCGAAGGTGTCATCGTTGCGGGCAACGGCGGCGGTGAGGTTGCAGAATTGCCAGGGACGAAGGACGATCTCGCCGCAGTTTCCGGTAATACCGTGTGATAGCTGAAAGCAGTGCGTTTCATCAAAGACCGAAATATCCCACACATCCTCATAGAGATCCGTGGCCTCGACAGAGACCACTTCCACACTAACACTATCAGAACCGGAGTGAGCCTTCTCACGCTGCTTGCCGGCAGAAAGTTTTGCCTGCTTATCAGGATGGGTGAGTTGAAAAATCGATCGGAAATGATTCACGTCGGACAGACCGGAGATCGTGAGATCGTAGCAAGCATACTCTCGCTCATAAGCGTGACCGTTTGGAAACCGCGCGATCGAGCTCGACTCACGTATGCTTGTCTTGATGCCATAGAACCCAAGCAACGCCGAAACATCCTCTATGAGCTTCTTATGCGCTGAAACGAGGACGATAATGGCATAGCCGGGCTGTTTCGTCGTATCGATTGAGCCGTCCGAGGAAAAGAGGCCATCTATCAACCCTTTACGGAATTCCTCACCGGCTTGTTTCCATACCGAACCCGGCAAACCGTCTGTTTTTGGACGAATGTCCAGACTGGCGGCCCACCGATCAAGCGTATCTGACTGAGTATTGAGCTCAAACCACGTAGACTCGTCACGCTGTCGTCGCGAAAACGTCGTCGTCGAACCAAGTTGGTGAACAATTTGCTCCAATCGCCGAGAAAGACCAGCACGTTCATCCTGCTCACCAACAGTCAGGCCAAACTGTGTCTTGCCAGAATCACCGCGTTGGATCATCCCCCCATCGCCAAGTAGCCAACCTGCCAGGAAACCGTCCTCGTAACTTCCCTGATTGCCGAATCCCAATGTTTCTGGTCGAACAATTGGCAAACGGAACCCCGCCTGGAGATCAACAGTCGCAACTTTCGACACACTCTGGTCAGGCTGGATAACCGGCCATTGGTGTTCAGCTGTTGCATAATAGCTATGACCACCCTTCAAGGACACTTTGTAGAGACGTTTGCTCCTTCCTGAAAGAAAGCACATTGCGGGACTCAATGCCCCGTGAAGATTCCGCACGAGGAATTGCTTACCCTCCAATACTTCAATGGGAAGAATTCCCTCGGATGTAAAAACGAGCGTGCCTTTCCGTAACGACGGGTTCGTGCCAAACTCAGCCGCCTGCCGGTGTGCCGGTTTCAGCAGGTTTGCGGCCTCGCGGTTGAAAATCCCCGGCTCACCACGTCCAGAGTCAACCATTTCCATAAACTGGTGAATAAACTCGCGTTGCGTCAAGCCACCCTTTGGCCAGACCACCGAGTTGTTGGCATTCCAACGCTGGCTATTATCGCGCTCAAAATCGCCACTTTTCGCCGTGCGCATCTCTGCATCATCGTAGTCGAACAGCGAGAGCATGGCGGTGTTATGCACAAGATAGCCTTCAGCCACAAACATGTGGCCGTCCCGCACCTCGATGTCGTAGGTGTGCGCTTCCCCGCCGGGGCGCACGTCCACAACCGCAATGGGCACATAGTGGGTCGCCTTCACCAGCGTGGTTAACACAGCCCTGTTCATATGTTCGGTATGACCGGGCGACCAGAACTGGCGATACTGCTGATGCGGCAGATCGTGCTCGACCATCCAGCCAGGGACAGTGTAACTGGACTGTTTATCTTTCCGGGCCACCCAGACGCCACAGGCATGTGTGCCAATCAATTCGGCAGCATACTGAAGTGCATGGGCATCCTTGATCGACACGACCCACTGTACCCTCTCGCCATGTTGAGGTTCGGGCCGGCGTATACAAATCTCAGCCACAATGCCCAGCGTTGCAAGTAACCTGACGATGTCACGGCCAAACACTTCATCGGCGGTTGAGACGACGGTCACCGGGCGATCAGTATAACAACCAGCACCGTCCATCAGGCCGGCCACAAAAGCCGCACGTACGTCAACCGTAGCACGCCAGAGCGCTTCGGGCACGACCAGTGGGAGTTGCGGCTGCCTGTACTGGCTCATCCACCGGGCAATCTGGCGGTTGCTACTGCGAATCTGCACCCACGAGCCTTCCTGGTAGACGATACGCGCCGGAATGCCATGCGTATCCATCCATGCCGAAACACGCTCGATCTGATCAATCTCGCTGGTATGGCATGCCACTGCAACATAGGTATTGCTGCCCTGGATATGTTCAGCGCGGTCTTCGACCTGCACATATCCATCGACCAAAAACTTCCCCATGAACCAGGCCATTTCGGTATCCAGTGAGGGTTGCACTAGGAGTGGGCCATGCGGATCGGCAGCGTGTCTCTCCGGCCAGGGGAGCAACGCCTGGGCTTCACCATCAATTGGATGCGCAATAAAGAGTAAACGATCCTCAGGTGTCAAATCGCGGGCATATTTGAAGGTATGTCCACCCCAGACATCCGTCAGCACCGCAACACGATGATGGGGGGTACAGCGGAAAATCGTGCCGGACTCGGTCATGATCTCCACGATTGCCTGAACACCCTGGTCAAACCATGCCGTGACGCTCTTATAGCCCGCAGTGGTCAGTACCCGATCTCCCTCGTGTACGTCTTCAATCGGAATAGCCCCGCGTTCAGTATGCACCCGTGTGCCCGCAGGGAGACAGCGCCGCACGCCACCGCTTACGGCGGCATTCCCCACGGCACACATCATGTCGTGGGCATCGATCGGGCGGAGGAACGAGCCCTGGCGGGCCAGAATACGTGAGCGGACAAAATCGAGCATGGTGCGTAACGGTTCCGGGCCAGAGGCACGGCCACCTTTTGTCCGGAGTGGTGCCCCTGCTGGCCGCAATTGGGACAGATCAAAGCGCACATCGCCACCCTCAAACCAGGTGGCTAACCCGCAATGCAATGCTTCAGCCCAGCCTTCGGCCGAGTCGGCGACCACAAATGGCTCACGCATGGCTCCTGTCTGGCGCTTAATGCGCGGGAAATTCTCTACATACCGACTCTCGACCGAGAACCCCACGCCGCAGCCGCTCATGGAAATGATCAATGCCTCGACAAACGAGTCGATGCTCTCTACCGGCTGATAGCTGCAGTTGTAAATGGTGATGTTATTGCGGCGAGCGGCTGGCCCGGCCATCGCCAGCAGGCGCATCGAGGGCATAGCCCGCAGCTCCAGAATAGCCTGACGCACACGGGTGTAGGTTTCGGGCGGCAATCGTGATCCCGCCAGTTCATACAGATAGTCGATACAGCGATTGACGGTTTCCAGCCAGGTTTCGCGCCGTCCCAGTTCATAGTTAAAGCGCGCATACTTATCGAAAAACTGGAATTTTTGCAGTGGTGTTGGAAAATAGCGATCCGAATCGGCAAACGCCTGGCGCACTGCTTCGGGAATAGGCCGTCGTTCTCGTTTTTTGGCCTGCTCGGCACGATAGAGAATGTAGTGCTTTGCTGCGTCAAATTCACCTGCAGCCTGTAGCACGATTTCGACAATATCCTGTACCCCTTCAACCGTAGGCAATGCCCCATTGGTACGCGCCACCAGTAGATTCACCACCCGCCGTGCCAGTTCGGGGATCGGCGTCTGCGGAGTACGCCGAAAACTGGCAAAGCACCGGGACATTGCGTTCTCAATACGGCCAATGTCAAACGGAACAATCCGCCCATCACGCTTGACAATCGTACTCGGTACAGTCATACCAGCTTGATCAACATCAAGAAACGCATTTCTCGATGGTTCATTGGTCGCGTTTCCTTCACGCGTATCCATACCCATCCCTTCCTTCGTTTCACAAAAAAAACTGAGTTGGGCGGAAGCTTCGTAACTTCCGGTATCAACTCAGTTACACACCAGTCAATTACACCAGGATATCAATCAGAATGCCGATTAACTGGCAGTGCAGGTGTAAGCCGCCGCTACCCTGCACGCTCGACTTATCCACAATAATCCACATTTTGTGGAGAGTTTTCCTGAAAGCAACTAAATATGGACAACACCTGGATACACAGTCTAGCATTGGACAAGATGGTTGTCAACCACCTTTTGACTGGTACGTGTGTCGGGTAATCCGCCGTCTCATCTGCTGCAACGCAAATTGGAGACTCTCCTGCAAATTTGCCAGCGTCGAAATATTGCTCAAGTCTGCCCCCAGTTGTACAATCGTCTGCGCAACGTCGGCACTGATACCCACCAGCACAATCTGTGCCCCCACTAGACGCACGGCGCGCGCCGTCTGTAGTAGATAGTTCATCACATTCGTATCCACAACCGGTACCCCGGTAATATCAACAATAACAATGTCCGACTGATAGGTGGTAATTGACTGGAGCATATGCTCCATAATTTGTGTGGCCCGATAGCTATCAATCACCCCCACCAGCGGTACCACAATGATCCCCTGATACACCGGTAAGATCGGGGTACTCAAATCACGGATTGTGCGGCGTTGCGCCTCCAGTTGTTCCGCTTGCCTTCTTAGCTCGGCCCGTGCCTGTTGCAATGCCGTGTCAAATCCAGACACAAAGTAATGCCCAAAGACACGTAACACATCTTCTAGCTGGCGCTGGGCGGTGAGCGACCAGGATGCGCCATCCTGCCGAAAAGCGTCCAGCCGATCCAACACATGTACTCGAAACACATCTATAGCAGCAATGGCTTCCAGCAAGGTGAAATTGGCGGCAGCGCGTTGTTGACTCAGGGCCTGCGTATAGGTGATCAGCGCTGCGTAATCATTGTGTATCAGGCTGTCAGCGATGTGTTGCAGTGATTGCCGCAGAGCATGTCGAAGATCATGCTGTGGCATTTCCTGGTAATGTTCTCCGATCTGCATAACCTGATTCAGGAGTTTATCCAGATCAGTATCGAGCTGTTCGCGCAGAAATGTCCCAAAGAGTTGTATGTCTGTGGTCATTATCGCCTTTATCGTACTATTCACGTATCTTCATTCGATATGATGGGATTTTGATACCTCATCCTCAGCCAGCAGTTCATCGGCAGCGGCCAGGAGTGCGGCGATCCGCTGTGGATCAGACTGTCTGGCCTGAAGATACAACTCCAATGCCTGTCGGGGCGTCAATCCTGCCTGCAATTGATCCTCAATGCCGGCAAAACGCCCGCGTGCCGGTCGTTCAACATCAATGACGATTGCTGCCACGAAAAACGCGCCGGCCGTGCGTAATTCCTCACGGAGCTCGGTTTCGCGCAAGAGCGAGGCTTGCTCCGGGGTCGCCTTGACCAGCAAGCGCACCACTGCCGTGTCAAGCGTATGCTGCGCAATCGCGCGGAGGATCCGTTCTTGCGGGGTGTCGCTGGCGCGGACATCGATATCAATAGTAATAAACGGACGTGCAGCCAGTTTGTGAAAATGCCAGCGTGTTGTACCACGGCCTAACTCAACCAGGACACACCCCTTTTCCTCATTCTGTTCGCCAAAATCGACCCGCTCAATGCTTCCGGGATAGACCAGCGGTGGATGTTCGCCCAGCGCCTGGTGTTTATGAATATGTCCCAGTGCCACATAATCAATATTCGGCTGAGCAACCATGCTGCGTGTCAAGACCAGATCCTGACCCAGTGTCATGCTACGTTCTGCACCGAGTTGCGCACCGTCGATCGTGCCATGCAAGGTCAACACCGTTGGAATGTCCGGGTCTAATTTGGTCAGCGTTTGCTCAATAAAGTTATCGAGTCGTTTGCGCAACTCCGCTTCGATCTCGCCAAACGAGGCCAGGCGCAGTTCCTCACGAGTCAACAAACCATGGCGTGTTAGCCAGGGGATGGCAATAATCTGGAGCGGGCCAGCACGAGTGGGAAACTGATAGAGCCACGGGCGATCGGCGATCGTGACCCCCTCGACGGCCAGGGTGCCAAAGATTTCCACCGAGTGTGCCCGACCAATCGACGGTGACACGTCGTGATTACCGGTCAGGATGAAGACGGGGATGTTGGCGGCGACGATACGGCGAATGCGCCGTGCAAATTCGCGCTGGTGCGTCGGGTTAGGCGAGCGGTTCTTGTAAATATCACCAGCGATTAACACCAGATCCACACCAGCTTCCAACCCCACATCAATCGCCTCGTCGAGTCGCCCCAGGTAATCGAGCAGACGGGTGTGCAAACCTGTGGAGGGATCGATGCGCCCGTAGTTCTCAATACCAATATGTAAATCAGCCAGGTGCAAAATCTTGATCATAGCTATCAGGTTTTCTTATTTGTCAGAATACCAGGGTTGCACCCGTTCCGGTGGGGAGATCCGAAGGGGCGTTGTTGCTCCGGGGGTCTCTTCACAACGGTTGTGCAGGGCTGCAGGCCCCCGCACCCCGGACGGCGCAGGTACTACCTGAACGGTTACGACAGGGTTTACAGTCTCCATAGCTGGGAAACGGGTGTCTCCGTTTCAGTCAGGTCAGAACGCTCCCGCAGCTTCAGCCGGAACTCCAATACGTCACGACGTTGAGCATTGCCTGGAAGCAGCCAGTTAGCCAGAAGCATAGCACAGAGTGGTGTCAGGGGCAAGCAGTGCAAACAGTGCGGGATCAGATCTGCACAGGGTATGATCCGTGTACCCGTTCGAGGGAACGTGTGCCCGCAGGGGCGTGGGGCCGCAAGCCCCTGCAAAACTCTCTTTAGGGCCTGTTGGGGTGACAAGGCTGTCTCAACGGGCCTGGAGGCACCTCCAGGAGGGCAATACTCCTGCCAGACACTCTACCTGAAGGTTGCTGATCTGCAACCAGGAGCTACATCCCAACGTATACTCAACACGGAATAGTCCGTCCAACAGATGCCTCTGGTGCCACAATGGAGGGAGATCATGTCTGAGCGTCCATCAATTGAGAAAGAAATAAACGATACAAAGAAAACGATCAGTGCTATTGAAAAAGATGTCAGGCAACTACGTGACTGGATTAGCAGCAACGAACGTACTTTGCCAGGAATGCAAGAAACACTGCGTCGCATTACCGAAGAAGGCCTGACCCGCGCTCGCACCGACCTGGCGCAACGTGAGACGCAGCTCCAGCAATTACGTGAGGTGCTGGCTCAGCATGAAAAAGTGTTCGCACTGCTTCATGAGATCGAGCGTAAAGAGCAAGATATTGCCCGACTTGAGCGTGAACAGGAGAAGATTATCGTCTTGCTTGAACGTCACCAGGCTGAACTACGCCAACTCCGGCTGACCTACGCTGAAATGACACAACCGGTGATCCTCCCTGCATGCGAGCTGGTTTTGCCGGACAACAATCGTATTCCACTGGATGCGCATATCGGCACCTATACCATTGGCTGGAGCGATATGACCGGGGGCGGAGTGCCCGACATCGACCTGCACCGTGTGGGTGGGAGTACGCTCGGTGTGAGCCGCAAGCATGCTTTATTGCGCTGGGCCCAGCAGCAGTGGACGATTACCGATCTCGGCAGTACCAACGGTACCTATGTGAATGACACTGCCATTGTGCCTCACACGCCCACGGCATTGCCTGACAAAACCAGACTGCGGCTAGGCAACCTGATGCTGTTCTTTCGCTATATTACCGCTACCACCCGCCTGTGAGCAGCGATCATGTGTCCCATTGACAAGGCGGTCAGAGGCTGCTAGAATCGCTGTCAATATCTTGAAATCATACTATGACCAGAATGGTTTACCGGCAGTAGCGTATATCCTGCCGTGTCAAAAATAACACACAGAACGTTGCCCATTCCACGCTCATCGTGAAGAAGAAATCCACTTTTATCTGAGGGGAACAGGAAAGTTGTTTGTCCCTGCTTCAGGCAGATGACAGGACGCAATGTTATCAAGGAGAGTTTGTCATGCCAGCGGATGCCGGGGCTACGATCAATCACTCGTTCACTCGTTCAGCGTGGGCCGTCAGCGTCCGTCTGGGCGTGCTCATTCTCACCACCAGCGTGATGCTGGCCTGTGCACTACCAGAACCACCGGTGACCAATTTACCCACATCTCCGGCTGTGCTGGATATTACCCCCGCTCCCACGCTAGATATTGATGCTACGGCGACGGTGCTGGCTGGTCTGCTCCGTGCCACCCCTACTCCGACTGGTATATATACAGTGGAGCCAGGCGATACACTCAGCACGCTGGCTCGTGAATTTGGGATTACCGTCGAAGAGCTTATGGCAGCGAATGATCTAGAGAATCCGAACGATTTGCAAGAAGGGCAGACGCTCGTCATTCCCACGCCACAACCACCGTCAACGGTCGAGACCGAATAATATCGACTGTGCAAATGACACAGGCTACGCAACTGGTTTGTAATCCGGGCACCTTGACAGACGGCACCCCCCTCGTGTATGATGTTCATATCACAACAACCATAGAGCCGATCAGGCATAAAGGAGGTGATGCCCATGAGTCATAGCGAGTGTATGGGTATCACCGCAAGTGAAGTCCGCCAGGATACTTTGTGGTGATACCCTTTTGAGAGCATAACAAAAGCCTCTGCTGTAACAGCAGAGGCTTTTGGCATGCATAAAGTAGAGTCAATTTCTGTGTACTACAACGAGACTTCATCGCGTCCGGGGTGCGGGAACCTGTGGCCCCCGTGCACATTCCCTTTCTGATGCGGCGTGGCGAAGCCGCGCCGCATCAGATACAGTAATTTCAGAGGGACGAGGCCGCGCCAGGCTCTCCTACTAGGGAGAGGTCTCGTTGTCGTACGATGTCTTTCTTGAAGATCGTGTTGTATGAATAGTATCGTTAGCGAGGCAGCAATGGTATAACGGGTATGTCCGGTGCTGCTGTTGTGGTTACCGCTGAATCGGCCCATTGCAGATATTTATCCAGGGTACCATTAAAATACACATGCACCACTTGATTGTGGGTGACACGAGTAATGGCATCCCAGACCTCTTCATCATTGACCGAGTGTACAATCAGCATCCCCCGTTCGGGAGCAAACTCATCTTCATCTGGCGGGATCACAAACCCTAACCACTCATCAGGATAACGCTGCTCTACATCAACAATATCTTCCACACACCCACGCTCGTGCATAGCGGTATAGGGGCACCCACACTCACAGCCTGTTCCGCAAGTTGAGGGCTTATGTGTACCGCAAGCGGTACGTCCACCATGTTCGGCACTGGTCAGGGCTATCATTACAGGCATGATCGACTCTCCTCACAGGCCAGTACTCCAACGCGATTTCATCGCGGCAGGGGTGTGGAGCCGCAGTCTCCTGTGCACGTTCCCGGTAATTTCGGCAGGGCAAAGCTACGCTGAGCTTTGCTACCCATGATGTCTCGTTGGAGTACTGGTATGGCGCTGTAACCAGCGCGATATTGCTGATACACTAATCGAGGGTGACAGAGGTGTGGCTCCAGGCCGCACCTCTGACCTGAACGAACTGGCGATGGTTCCTTATTGCTGAGCGCAACTTATCGTACCACCTCGTGCCCGTTCATATAGGGTTGCAATACGTCCGGGACACGAATGCTACCATCAGCTTGCTGAAAATTCTCCATAATGGCAATCATCGTCCGCGGTATTCCCAACCCGGAGCCATTGAGGGTATGCACATACTCAGGTCGGGCTCCTGGTTCAGGACGATAGCGTATATTGGCACGGCGCGCCTGAAATGCCTCCACATTACTGCATGAGCTTACCTCCAGCCATTCGCGTTGACCGGGTGCCCATAATTCAATGTCATAGGTTTTCGTTGCTGCAAAGCCGGTATCACCCGTGCAGAGCAGTTTTGTCCGAAAAGGAATGCCCAGCAGGCGGCAGGTGGCTTCGACATGCCCGCGCAAGGTTTCTAGCTCGGTATAACTGGTTGCGGGGGTAACAAATTTATACATTTCAACTTTGTCAAACTGGTGGCCACGTTTGATCCCGCGTACATCACGTCCGGCGCTCATCTGTTCACGCCGAAAACAGGGCGTATAGGCACACAGATTAATCGGCAACTGACTGGCCTCGAGAATCTCATCAGCATAGAGATTGGTCAGTGGAACTTCAGCCGTCGGTACCAACCAGAACCCGGCATCCGGATCACGATAGAGATTATCGCGAAATTTGGGTAACTGACCTGCCCCCCACATACAATGTTCTTTCACGATAAAGGGCGTATAGGTTTCCTGATAACCCTGCTCCACATGCAAATCGAGTAACCATTGGATCAGAGCGCGCTGGAGTCTGGCACCCAGGCCTTGCAAGACATAGAAGCGTGTGCCCGCAAGCTTCACCCCACGTTCAAAATCAATAATGCCGAGCGCCTCAGACAGTTCCCAATGGGGCCGCGCCGGGAAGTCAGGATCGCGTGGTTCGCCTTCCTGAGCGACGATCACGTTGTCTGTTTCATCCACCCCATCGGGAACATCCCTATGGGGAAGATTGCGTATCTCCAGCATCGCCAGTCGTTGGCGTTCTTCGATATCTGCGACCTCACGATCCATCGCAGCAATGCGATCACCAACCGAACGCATCGTCATAATTCGTGCCTCACGTTCGGCAGTATCTTGCATTTTGCTAATCTCTTTGGAGACGGCATTACGCTCTGCCTTGAGTGCTTCAACCTCGTGCAGCAATAGTCGTCTCTGTTCATCCAGTGCCAGCACGGTATCCACGCTTGTCGTGTCGCTACCTGCCCGTGCCAGTTGCTGTTTGACCCATTCGGGTGCCTCGCGAATAAGCTTGATATCAAGCATTGACCGTCCCTTTCAGCATGTTATGCGCGTATGCCATCGCCATTCAATGACTGGTTCCTATTCTACACGGAAACCAGCGTGCTGTATAGGGAACTTATTGATTACCGGTCAGAAGATAGCGCTTGCCTTCAGCGTGCCGTCCTCCTACTGCCCGTAGGGATCCTCGCTGAACAGTGTCTTGATCTGGCGTATCGTCTGCTTTCGGTTGCTGATCGAACTCGCGGCCATGGTCGCGGAGGGTGTCGATCATTTTTTGCCAGATCCCTTCTTTGCGCCAGACATCAAAGTAGTACCGCACACTATTGTAATTTGGGAAGTCTTTGGGAAGATAGCGCCATTGACAGCGTGTATGCTCCAGATATAACAGGGCATTGACAACATGCCGCATATTCAGCGTACGCGGTTTGCCAGGGCCTGTCCCCATACCGGTTTTGACCGGGATCAGCGGTTCAATCAGTTGCCATTCGGCATCACTCAGATCACTTGGATAGTGCTGGTTTATGTCTTTCTGTTCCATAATGATATTCCTCCTGTGAACAGTGCGTTCCTAATCAAACAGTATATGGTTGCAAGGCGTATGCCAGAGTACATATCCCTATGTTCAGGTCGGGATCCCGGCTTCAGCCGGTATGTTGCGCCGACGTGACCGGGGAGCGTCGAATAATAGAGTGGTCGGCTTCCAGCGTGGAGCCACCTGTGGTCTTGCAAACCTGGCTCACGTCGGGATGCATATGGAGTATGTCTGGCCGAGCGGGAGCCGAGACTCCTATGTATCACAAACGCAGATAGCATTCGGATCTGGTGGACTCGATGCTCGATTCTGCTACAATGAAAGTAGTGAAAGTGAGGTATCCGTTCAGGTGATACCTACGCCAGCAGGGGTGTAGGAGCCGCAGGCTCTCAAAAAACCTTTGTTTCAGCCCGTTGTGCCGATGAAGCTGCCACAACGGGCCAGAACAAAGAGACTCCAGGAAGGGCAATGTTTATCCTGATCATCCCACCTGAACAGGTACAAAGGATATGTAGCAATCCGACATAGGGTATACAAAAACTGGAGTCCAGGGTTTAATCTGGATAGCGCTCCGTCCGGGTTCAAGCCTGAGCGCCGAGTTGCCATTGAGATAGCCTTGCAATGCTCCTATACCTGCTGTGAATCTTTACATCTGAGTAGCCAGACATATCGTGCCATCAACGTGTCCATACTCCGCTATCTAAAAATGAACGGAGTGGTTTCATTATAAACCATTATTGTTGTTTCTGGTGGACAGTGGTAACCAGTCAGGTACGCCATTCGTCTCTTGTACATACAGGGTTTTAAGGAGACAGTATGAGTCCACGCTGGAAAAAAGTTATGGGTGACCTGCGAAGCAGTCCTATCCGGACGCTCCTGGTCGTGCTTTCTATTTTTATTGGTGTCTTCGCGGTAGGGGCAGTGCTAGGAACCGAAGCGATTGTGGTGCGTGAGATGAATACCCAGTATCGCAGCGCGAATCCAGCCAACGCTACCATCTCTGTGCCTGAAGAAAACAGTTTCGGCATAGATTTTATCCGTCTCATTCGTACCATGGATGGTGTGGGCGCAGCAGAGGGGCGCCGGAGCTATGGTGCCCGTGTGCAGGTACCTGCAGGCGATTGGCGCGATATTTCGGTGATTGCGATTGATGATTTTGACACGATCCAGATCAACCGCTTTCAACTCATTGCAGGCACGTCCCCGCCACCTCAACGCGAAATCCTGATTGAGCGTTCGGGCCTGGAGTTGTTAGCTCTTCAGGTTGGAGACATGCTGATCCTGGAGCGACCAGATGGGCGCCAGCGCACATTACGCATCGCCGGCACCGTCTATGATCCGACCCAGGCACCGGCTGTTTTTGCCGGTGTACGCGGATATGTCACGCCCGTGACGATGGAGTGGCTCAGTGGGACATCCCAGAACTTTAATCAGTTGCTGATTGTGTCGGCTGAAAATCGAGATAATTTTGAACATAATCAGGCAGTGGCCCGCACAGTCTACGAGCGACTGCAGCGTTCCGGGCGTGATCCTTCCTTTCCTCTGGTATCTGATGGGCAACATCCCCTCAACACGTTTATCAGTGCCATGGTGGCCATCCTGGGAGCGATGGGGGTTATGGCGGTCTTGTTGAGTGGATTTCTGGTAACGAATACGATTGCGGCGCTGCTGGCACAGCAAACAAAGCAAATAGGCATTATGAAGTCGATTGGGGCCCGTTCAACCCAGATTACGCTGATGTATATCGTGCTGGTACTGTGTTTTGGTCTGGTTGCAATGATCCTGGCCTATCCACTGGCGATCATCGTAGCCCGTGTCTTTGCGTCCGCCATTGCCACCTTTTTTAATTTTGATCTGGTGGATACAGGTATTCCCGCCTATGTCATCCTCATTCAGCTTGCCATCAGTTTAATCGTCCCCTTGCTGGCTGCGCTGTATCCAGTCATCAGAGGAACACGCCTGACCGTGCGCGATGCTCTGGATAGTGCCAGTGGATCGGGCTATGACGGAGGCAATGTGATTGACCGGCTGTTTCAACGGATTCGCGGGTTGCCGCGGCCAATGCTGTTTGCCCTACGCAATACGTTTCGCCGTAAGGGGCGAGTGATCCTCACACTGCTGACGCTAACGCTGGGTGGTGCCATTTTTATTTCGATCTTCAGTGTTCGTGACTCCCTGATGTTGACCCTCGATAATATCATTGCTTCGTTGTTTAACTACGATGTTGCTATCAGTTTTCAGCGTGGCTATCGCGAGGAACTGGTGATAAACGAGGCGCAACGCATTCCGGGTGTAGTGGCTGTCGAACCCTGGAATATCAGCAGCACACGCCGTATTCGCCCAGATAATACCGAGAGCGCCACTATTACGCTGTGGGCAGTTCCCCCAGACAGCCAGATGGTGCGCCCAACCTTGATCGAAGGACGCTGGCTATTGTCTGGAGATCAGAACGCAATTGTGGTGAGTGCCGGCGTGCTACAAAATGAACCCGATGTACACGTTGGTGACGAGATCGTCCTCAATATTCGCGGGCGGGACACGACCTGGCGCGTGGTGGGTCAGGTCGTGACAATCGGGGCCGTGCCATGGGCTTACGTGAGCTACGATGTATATGCGCGTGTGGCACGCCAGATGGGCTCAGTTTCGAGTCTATATCTGCAGACCGAGCCACGTACCGGAGCTATGCAGGATCAGGTGGCACGAGTGCTTGAAGATCATCTGAGTAGCCTGGGCGTCAATGTCTCTGGCACCGAGACCGGTGCTCGCATTCGTGCGGATAACGAGACCTTCTTTAACGTGTTAATAGCGGTGCTCCTTGGTATGGCACTCCTCATTGCCGTAGTTGGTGGGTTGGGACTGACCGGCACGATGAGCTTGAATGTCCTGGAGCGGACACGCGAAATCGGCGTGATGCGGGCGATTGGTGCCTCGGATCGCACGGTCTTGCAGGTGGTGATGGTAGAGGGCATTGTGCTGGGCCTTCTGAGCTGGTTACTGGGGGCTGCCATCTCGTTTCCGGCCAGTATCTTTTTAAGTCAGCAGATCGGGAGATTGCTGTTTACTTTCCCGCTTGATTTCCTCTTTTCCATACAGGGTGCGTTGATCTGGCTTGTGGTTTCGCTTGTTCTGGCCGCAGTTGCCAGTTTCTTCCCCGCCTGGAATGCAGCACGTGTCACCGTGCGTGATGTCCTGGCCTACGAATAGGCTCCCAGGTCTATGGTCAGGTGCAACAACTATATACCAGACAGCGTCGTATTGACAGCAAAAGTATAGACGGCGTAAGATATAAAGGATGGCCCGAATACGACACCCTGCGTCTCCAGGAAAGTGCCAGGCAATCGTGCTGGCGCTGGTGTTGTATCGTCTTGGTGGTTTCGATCTCTTTGGTAAACCAGCACCGCCGCTGGTAGTCCTCTGACCACTGTTGCATCGCCGCAACCTGTGAGTAAAGGCGGCGTGAACCTCATTCCTGGGAACGACCGTAGAATCTACCTTTTGGGCGATGACAGCGATCTGGCGACACACGTATACTGAATGCGGTATACGCGGACACGTCAGGTCTGGAGGATGTATGTTTGGAAACCTGTTCAAGTCAAAGAAGGAACCACAGAACGGCGGGTATCGTCATGGGAACACCCACCTGATTGAATTACGTTCAGTTGTAAAATCGTATCAGAGTGCCGCCGGAACGTTTGTTGCGCTAAAGGGGGTTAATCTTCAGGTTGATAAAGGTGAGTTCGTAGCCGTTATCGGTAAGTCTGGTAGCGGTAAATCTACGCTGATTAATATGATTACCGGGATCGACCGCCCGACCAGCGGTGAAGTCTTTGTCGGCGATACCGCTGTCCATCAACTGAGCGAAGGCCAGATGGCGATCTGGCGTGGGCGTCATCTGGGAATTATCTTTCAGTTTTTCCAACTGTTGCCCACATTGTCGGTGATTGAAAACGTGATGTTGCCCATGGACTTCTGTAATATGTATACGCCACGTGAGCGACGTGAACGAGCATTGCATCTGCTTGAGCAGGTTGGAATGGTAGACAATGCTCACAAGCTACCCTCGGCTATATCTGGTGGGCAGCAGCAGCGCGTTGCGATTGCGCGGGCGCTGGCAAATGATCCGCCGGTTTTGATTGCGGATGAGCCTACTGGAAACCTGGACTCGAAAACAGCCGATGCGGTTGTGCAGCTTTTTGAGCGTATGGTGAGTGAGGGCAAAACCATTCTGATGGTGACCCACGATACCGATCTGGCAAAACGGGCCACCCGTTCCATCGTCGTGTCTGATGGTGAAGTGATTAATCAATATGTCGCCAGGGCCTTGCCTGATCTGAATGTGGATCAACTGGGCTGGGTGACACGTGAATTGGAACGGCGTCATTATCATCGCGGTGAGACCATTATTACCCAGGGTGAGATGTCTGACCGATTTTACATCGTCACCCGGGGCGAAGTCGAGATTTTTATCAATCATCCCAATGGGCAAGAGATAGTTGTCGATCGCCTGCACAGCGGGCAATACTTTGGCGAAATTGGTCTGGTACACGAGGGAATACGCACTGCGACGGTTCGTGCTGCGCTCGAAACGGATGTGGAGGTCGCAACGCTGGATCACAAGGATTTCAACCGGTTGATGGTGATGTCGGATGTAACCAGGGAACATATGGGGCGGGTGACGCAGGAGCGTGTCCTGGGTCTGGAAACCCTTTATAATCAGGATCGATAGTCCGTCGCTGTTCAGGGGAAAGCTCCGCCCGCAGGGAGCGCGGAAGGCTGTGATCCTGGGAACGCCGAGAACCGCCTGGAGCAGCACTGCTCTCCAGACCACTCCACCCGCATGGGGACGATGAACCTGCGTGAGTATCGATTCCTATTTATCAAGATATTTCAGGGGATAGTCTTACAATAACGCCACGACAGATAAGGGGTGTAGCACATGAGGAATTGGATCATCGGGTTAGTTTTACTGGTTCTGGTTGGTGGAGGTATATTCTTTACGATGGGTGGCAATACCGGCACACTGGGACTTGGCGAGCCAACACCAGAGCCAGCCCCACTGATCGAGCCAGTGACGGCTGGCACCCGTGTGGTAGCGGATGCGGTCGTATTACCAACAAATCATGTTAACCTGACGTTTGAGTCCAGTGGAGTCCGGGTTGCTGAAATACTCGTTGAAGAAGGGGCGCAGGTCAGGGTGAATCAACCTCTGGCACGCCTGGATACCCGCGATCTTGAGTTACGGGTCGATCAAGCCCGCGCGGCGCTGGCCCAGGCACGAGCCGATTATGATCGCTTACTCGAATCAGCCACGCCCGAAGAGATTGCCGAGGCGCAGGCCCAGATTGCGCGTTCGCAGGCCCAACTGCGTGAGGCACGGGGTGGTGTGACACCCCAGGATATTGCGTCGGCACAGGCCGCCATTGCAGAAGCCCAGACCCGCTTGAACGAAGGCCGCGCACGGTTGGCCCGGCTCCAGGCAGGCCCCAAAGACACTGATGTCGCTGATGCCCGTGCCCGCCTGGATCGTGCGCAGGTTAATCTCCAGGAGCAGCGCAATACGCTATCGATCGCCAAGACGAACGCCGAGTTAGAGATCCAGAAACAGGCCGATCAGATTCGTGATCGACAGGCAGAATATAGCCAGATCTACTGGGATAACCGCGAGCTGGAGAATGAACTGGCACGCTTTAACCGTGAACTTCCCCAGGAGAACCGGGATCGTGAAGAGGCAGCGCTCCGAGCGATACGAACCGCCGAACAGCAACTCGAACAGGCCAGGCTTGATCTTGAGCGGGCACAGCAGGCCGAAATAACCGGTATTGCCAGTGCCGAGGCGCAGGTGCGCGAGGCCCAGGCCAATCTTGATCGCGTGCTGGCGGGCTTTGATGCCGACGAAATCGAGAATGCGCGTGCGCAGATTGCCCGCGCCGAGGCAGATATAGCCGAAGCACAGGCCCGTCTGAGTCGCCTCCAGGGGGAAGAGCGAGCTGGCCGTGTGGCCGCTGCTGAAGCTGGTGTCGCTGACGCACAGGCACGGCTCAGCCGACTGCTGGCTGATCCTTCCGCCTCGGCCCTGGCGCAATCACAGGCGTTGATCCAGCAGCGAGAGGTGGAAGTCCGGCAGGCCGAGTTGAACCTGGAAAAGGCGGTGCTGTTAGCGCCCATAGCCGGTACTGTGGCCGAAGTGAATCTAAAAATTGGTGAGATCCCCAGTGCAACCGAGCCTGCAGTGATCATTGCTGACTTCTCAAGCTGGAAGATCGAGACCGACGATCTGACGGAATTGAGTATTGTGAACGTAACCGAAGGCCAGAATGTCGAGATAACCTTCGATGCTATTCCTGATCTTGCATTAGCAGGAACTGTCCAACGGATCAAGCCCATTGGCCGTGATCGCCTGGGAGATATTGTCTACACCGTCGTGATTGTGCCCGATGAATGGGATAGTCGGCTTCGCTGGAATATGACCGCGACGGTGACGATTTTGACTGACGAGGCCGATGCGGCAGAATAGAGGTATGGGCCGAGCGAGAAGTGAGGAGCGAGAGGAGAGAAGTGACGAGCGAGAGGAGAGAACCCTCTCTCCTTACTCCTCGCTCCTCTTCCCTCACTTCTCGTCTATCCTCACTCCTCTTCCCTCACTTCTCGCCAACGCCCCGCCTTCCTGCCCAGGGGATGTCTATCGCTGCTTGATGGGGTTGAACTCCGTGCCCATTCAGGCGACTTTCACCTGCAGGTTTTGTGGGATCTGCAGGCACCCGCACAATCCGAGAAACCCCTGAACGGACATTGACTCCTCCCAACCATTCCCACCTGAACCAGTGCTGTACCCCGGTGTGCATCAACATGTGACTCTGGTAATGCTATGGAAATAGTATCGTAGTATGCTCGCTATGGGTGATAGTGCAGAGCTATGCTGCTCTCTATAGAAAGCCTGCTCCAATGATTGATCTATGGGAGACCTGGATTGATGAACCCGGCTCTCGTACTCCATCTGGACTGCAGTCAGGTCTCCAGTTTTGTCCACATCATTGACGGATTGCTGCCACACCAGGCTCATATGAGCAGCAGTGAGATTGAACACGGCCAGCAGGTCAGCGTATGGCTCAAACGGGTTACCCATTCGAATCTTCCATTGAGGAAAGGGGGTGAAAGCATATGGATTGGTTATTGTGGATGTTACTGCTTGCGGGCGCCGTTGGTACCGTTGCGACATGGTTGAGTTGGAAGCGTCGGCAGAAGAAATAGCTATTGTTTGTGGATGTACGACCTATCTTGCAACCTGAATTTTGCTGCGTTGGTAGGGCTGCTTTCAGGTCGACGTACTTGCTGGAAGGCAGCCCTACCTGGTTGATCAAACGTTGATATGTCGATTAGTCCAACGGAATATCCGCATAGCTCGCCGGCTCGGCCAACAAATAATCATAGGCACCTAAGGCTGCACGTGCTCCTTCGCCCATAGCAATAATGACTTGTTCGCCAAATCCTGTGGTCACATCACCAGCCGCAAAAAGCCCTGGCACTGAGGTAGCATTATGATGGTCAACCTGAATAAAACCCTGTTCATCCATAGCTACCAGTCCCTGTACCATCTGGGTATTGGGGTGTAATCCGAGATCAACAAACGCAGCATCGACCCCCAGGCTACGTATCTCGCCATTCCGTTTGATCACAACCTCACCCGCATGAAAATTGCCAATAATCTCCTGCACCCCATAACCAGCAAAGACTTCGACATTGGGGCGTTGCTGTACTGTCTGGGCCAGAGATGTACGCATAATCGCTGGATCGGGTACAATCCAGTATACTTGCCGTGCAATACGTGCCAGTTCGCCCACGCCTCGGAGCGCCCGTTCTCGCGTGCCAATGACGGCTGCGGTTTTACCGGCCAGCAAGTTGGTATAGGTGGTCACCGAGTATCCTAACCCATGGCCGACGAACTCCTGGGCATAGGGTACGTCGAGCGTAACTGGAGTGGCACCCGTGGCAATAATGACCGTGCGGCCCTCTAGTACACCGTGGTTGCGCGTTGCAACCTGAAAGGTTGCATTCGTACGTGTCACACTTGTGACATGATCCAGTATGGTATGCTCTGGATGGGCGCGGATGCGCCGTGCAAACAGGTTAACCGCCTCGCTTCCAGCACGATAGGCCTCGGCATCCTGATCGGCCAGTCCCTGGCTCCAATCCGATTTCCCGCACAGTTCTTCATACACCACCAGGAAATTGAGTTGTTTTCCGAGGGCATACACGGCAGCGGACAATCCAGCCGCCCCGGCACCAACGATAATCATATCACGCATTGATAGCCTCCTTGCTATAGATAGCATAATCCAGAGTAGTATTCGTACTATAACCCGTTCCATTTCCGCATGTGCCGTGCCCACTCCTCGGCGTTGCTTGTTCGGCCTACCAGAGCAGCAAGGCTGTCACGATAAGTCACGCAGCAGGGTTCGCGGGGGCCATAGGCCCCCACCCTCTACAGGCGAACGTGCCTCGGAACAGATACTCAGCACCAGTGCGTGTATGATACACGAATTAGCCCGCTTGCGCTCTGTGACAACTCAAGCGCTGTTTGAGCGTGGTGAGGAAGTAACCGAGCGCTTCGACTCGCAGCAGCATACACAGCATCAGATAGCACAACGCACCCAGTCCACCGGCAAGGCCAATCTCTATCAGTGATCCCTGGATCGGTAATGCGTTGGACAGAAGCTGTAAGCCATAGATCACACCCGCCATGAGGGTGCTGGCAAGGGCGATCTTGAGCAATGCTTCCCCCATGCGCAATCCACGCAGAGGCACGTTACGGCAGAGCAACCACCACAACAAGAGTGTATGCCCGATCCACTGCGCCGAGTTGCCCAGTACTAACGCCAGAAAGCCGAGATGCGTCCAGAGCAAGAGAGGAAGTACCGTTATCAGGTACAGAGCAATCGCCGCACCCTGTACCAGATTGGGGATAAGGGTGTTTTTCCGGGCATAAAAAGCGAAAATCAAAACCTGATCCAGGGCTGCTGCCGGCAAGCCGGGGAGATAGAACAGCAACGCCGTGGCCGTTATCGCTGTATCTTGAGCACTGAATGCCCGCCGTTCAAAGAGGACAGCGGTGATCGGATGCGCGAGTACCAGCAGTCCCGCTGTGGCAGGAATGACGAGCAGCATCACCACTTTCAAGCCCATCCCCAGTGTCTGGCGAAACGCTGTTTCATCGGCGGTTGCATTCTGGCGCGACAGGGTAGGTAACACCGCCAGCGAGACAGCAGCGGCGATCAGTCCCAGTGGAAACTGGATCAATGTGGTTGCATATTCCATGGTGGAGAGCGCGTTGGTAAACCCGGATGCCAGCCGCCGATCAATCATGGTACCAATAATTGAAAACCCGATACCAAGGGTGACCGGGGCATACAGCAACGCAATCCGCCGTAGTGCCGGGTGCTTGAGATCCAGGACAGGTCGATAGCGCATATCGCGCAAGCCGAAGGATTGCAGTGCAACCTGGCCGAGGCCACCGATCAGCGTGCCCACTGCCAGACTCTGAATACCCAACTGGTCGTGTAACAAAACCGCACCCAGGATGACACCAGCATTGAAGGTTGCCCCTGCAAACGCTGGCAGCAAAAACGTGCGGCGTGCATACAAAACGGCCGTCATCAGGGCTGACAGGCCCATAAACAGCACTGATGGTAAGAGCCAGCGGAGCAGTGCTGCTGTTTGCTGGCGCAAGGCTGGTTCAGAATCTTGGACAAGCAGGCTGGCAATGAGCGGTGCCTGCCAGATCATCAACGCCACGATCACGCAAAGCAGCAAGAGCAAAAGATTGAACACCCGCGCCACGAGGTGCCAGAACGCGGTTTGATCGCCCTCAGCATACCCGCTAAAAACGGGTACCAATGCCGCGCTCACGGCACCATTGATCAGCATATCATACAGCGTTCTGGGTGCAGTCCAGGCAGCAGTAAAGGCATCAACATCGATGCTACGCCCAAAGAAATAGGCGATGGTCGCAGTCCGCCCCAGTCCTAGAATACGGCTGGCTATATTGCCCAGCGCAATCAGCAATGCTGCAAGCGCAATGCTGTTCTGTCGGATTGGTCGGGCTTCGCGTTGTGTGTCTGTTTTTGACAATGGAATGCACAATATCATGTGATCACAGGCTCGACAGGTGCTGGCGGGCCTGTTTCATTGCTGTCTATCTGGAAGTGGTTGTTCCCGTTATCGGGCCAGTCCAGGCGGAGCTTGCCCCATCGTGACCGGCCTCTGCCGCGTCATATCAATCATCAGACTGAATCAAACCGCTGACTGACCGGGTTGTACCGGTAAACTGACCGACAATCCGTTGGAGTTCTCCGGGCCTGACGGCAAAGGTAGCTGGCTCTTTCAGTTCATAAATGACCTTGGAGTCGATCGCATACCGGTGAATATCCGTCTGTTTCAAATTACGTCCCCACTGCGCCAGTTCTAGCATCGTTCGGCGCGGCATATCGGTACGCACATGTTCGCGCAGCGCCCCTGTATAATCATCAAAACTGGTCAACTGGCGCAATAGACCGAGCTGCTGCACTCGGTGAAACATGGCCAGAAGCACCTGTTGCTGGCGCTGATTGCGGCCAAAATCACTGTCTGCATGCCGTGTGCGAGCATAGATCAATGCCCGATCACCATCCATATGTTGGCGTCCTGCACGAAAGGTAACCGTCATTGTGCCATAGTTTTCCGTTGGATACTTAGTGTCCTTGATAAACGTTGGTACATCAATCGTAATGCCACCCATAAGATTAATTAACTCACGAAACCCCTCAAAGTTCACCACCGCACAATGGTCGATTGTGAGCCCCAACAATTCTTCGATGGTCGCTCGAGCCAGTGCGATACCGCCACCGCGACCATACTTCTTCTCACCAACGGCATAGGCCGCGTTCACCCGCCCCTGTCCGTTACCTGGATATGTCACCCACAGATCGCGTGGAATAGAGAGCATACTCACACGATCATTTTTTCGATCCAGATGGATCAATATCACTGCATCCGTGCGGGAAACAGAACCCTCGTCAGGCTGAGCATCGGTACCTAACAACAACACGTTGAGTGGACTATCGGGCAAGGGTCGCTGTGGTGATAGCGATGGTGATACCCCGGCAACCGCATGCCCTGCGGTCGATTCTGTGGCAGAATCTGGAAGTACAGTGGGAGCAGATAATGCCGAAAATGGTGATGGTGTAGGTGTGAGATCGACCGTACTTGTACTTATAGTCGGCGCTGGCAACGTCACGGGTGTGACAATCATCGCTGCAATGTTGTCCAGAGCCTGCCGCCATTCCAGGGCAAGATGTAGCATCATGGCTACAACGATCAGGCCAATACTCCAGGTGACGCCCCACCAGAGGCGTCGTTTTGATAACGACATACCTTTCCAACTCCAGCTATTCATGATGCGAGCCTTAATGCATATACATCATAGCACAGTTTGTAACAATCCAATTCGTTAAAGACATACATCGCCACTTGAGATAATATGCACAACACCATTGGCATCGCGGATGCGTAATGCGCCTGAGGGTTCCACATCCTCGGCATAGCCGGTCAAAATACCGGATGCAGTCTCGATCTGCACATCCTGTTGCAGTGTCACTAATAGTTCGCGCCATCTCGTGAACAGGTAGTCCATCGCGCCCTGCTGCAACTGGAGGTGCCAGTAGTCGAGGCGTTGAAGCAATGCGCGCAGAATGGCTAACCGGGCTACCGGCCGCCCCAGTGCAGCTGACAGATTGGTGGTGGCATAACGCAGCGATATGTCAGCCGGTGGATGAGCACTCACGTTCAGGCCACATCCAATGATGGCCCAGTCTACCATATATTCGGTGCTGCTCATTTCCAGCAAAACACCGGCTATTTTGTGCCAATCGGATAGGATGGTCGGGGGTTGGGATTGTACACGCACCGGGACTGCTGTTGACGGAAGGTCTGGCACAGGTGATTTAACCAGCAATAACACATCATTCGGCCATTTCAAACGGGGATGCAACCCGGTTTCGGCAGCAATCCCTTCACAGACGGCAACCGCTGCCATCCAGATCAGCGCCGGGGCAGCGGCAGTGGTAAGCCAGTGCGGGCGGAGCACCAGCGAGAATAACAACGCTGTCCCCGGTGATGCCACCCATGAGCGTCGCATTCGTCCACGTCCAGCCGTTTGCGAGTCGGCGAGAATCAGCGCCGGTAATTGCTCGTGCGTTGCCTCCGCGATCCATGCCCGCGCTACATCCATAGTTGATCCTACTTCAGCATAATACTGAATATGCCGTGGTAGGCTGGCTGTCGATAAGCCAGCGAGAATCGCCGTGGGCGAAAGGGTATCCATAGCCATTATGCCAATCTTGCCTACTATATCATTGCCATGTTGATGGACTCGCTCGATAGGAGCATATGCTTCTGTACGCTCCATCAGCAACTGATGCCACACACCTGTCACGTTACCAGGTTTGCTCAGGCCGTCAGGTATTATACCTGGATTTGTCCATTCGATGATGCAGGCCGTTACACATGCTCTTTGGGCTGGTGGTCGTGTAGTCCTTATTGTTCCCGCTTTTGCCCTATGGGAGAAGAAGTTGACAAGAAAAACAGTGTGTGCCCGTACCGGCTCCAGTCAATCTCGATTATCTATGGGTGATGGCCCGGCCTATTTCGTGCATGAAGTATGCCCATTCGTGGCCGTATGCGTGGTCGGCTGACACGACCGTGAGAGTGGAAAAACGATAGGTACCGTGTGCCTCACATGTGAGAAGTACCTAGATGACTAACAAATATTCATTATTTTTTTACCTGTATGCAGTAGCACAAGGACAGGCTGATAGTATATAATATGCCAGAAGCTATTATTCGGTCTGTCGTGTGCATAGCAGACACGATGGTTCGTCATCTCAGGCATATCATACCGGGCATCAGGAGTCGTACCCAGGAGCAACAAGGTGGATCGACCAGGAACTGACCTTTTATGGGTGATTATAAGTGCCAGTCTTATATTTCTGATGCGGACTGGTTTTTTGTGTCTAGAAACTGGCCTGACTTGCAGTAAGAACAATATCAACGTGGCAATCAAAAATCTGACCAACCTGGGTGTCTCGCTCATTCTGTTTTGGGCAATTGGCTTCGGGCTGATGTCTGGATGGTCGTTCCATGGCTGGCTTGGCTACACCGATTTTCTACCGGATTTGGGTCAATATACGTCCTGGCTTGTGGCCTTTTTTGTGTTTCAAGCGATGGTTTGCAGCACAGCCGCCACGGTTATCTCTGGTGCTGTTGCCGAGCGTATGCGCTTTTGGAGTTACATTATTGTTACGGCGCTCGTTTCGGGCTGGATCTTTCCGGTTTTTGGGCACTGGGCCTGGAATGGTGTCCAGTATGGCACGCTGACTGGCTGGTTAGGTGCAAGCGGGTTTGTCGACTTTGCGGGTTCAACGGTGGTGCACAGTGTGGGTGGTTGGGTGGCCCTTGCCAGCCTGCTTGTGTTAGGCCCTCGTGCCGGGCGATCTCCACCGACTGGTTCACCACAGACAATACCTGCAGCCAACCTGCCGCTGGCAACCCTGGGAGTTATACTGCTCTGGTTCGGGTGGTCTGGCTTTAATGCTGGCAATACCTTCGCGTTGAACAACCAGCTTGCGTATATTATCGGTAATACGGCCATCGCAGGTGCTACCGGGATGCTGACGGCGCTGGGAGTTGGATGGGCAGTCTGGCGGCGGGCCGATGTACGGTTCCTGCTCAAGGGAACACTGGCTGGCCTGGTTGCAATTACCGCAAATTGTCATGCGGTGACAACTCCGGCTGCATGGTTGATTGGAGCCATTGGGGCAATCGTCATGCTCGCAACAACCCGGTTGCTGGAGCGTTGGCATATTGACGATGCGGTGGGGGCTATTCCCGTACATCTGGGGGCCGGAATCTGGGGCACGCTGGCGGTGGCGTTATTTGGACAGTCCGAGCAATTGGGAACAGGGTTAACCATGGGATCTCAACTTCAGGTACAACTGCTGGGGATTGTGGTCTGTGGTCTGTGGGCCTTTGGTGGTTCGTGGATCATCCTGACCGTGTTGAACCGGATCTGGCCCTTCCGGGTAACACCGCAGGACGAACCGCCTGGCCTGAATATCGCGGAACATCAGGTGCGCGATCCCGATGGGGCGGTCTGCGATTACGAAGGATCGGTTGCTGCTATGACACCACGTAAACAGGTTGAAGCCCGACTGCGCCAACAAAATGCGTATCTAGCCGCATTGCATCAGACGACCCTCGCTCTCATGCAACGCCTGGATTTGTCTGAACTGATAGAAACCATTATCAACCGTGCCGGGGACATGCTGGGGACATGTCATGGCTATCTTTATCTGGTGGTGAATGATAATATGGAGCCGGTCATTGAAGTCAAGTTTGCCACCGGTGTTTTTAGTAAGTATCTCGGCCAGCGTATGCATATGGGTGAGGGTCTGGCAGGGACAGTCTGGCAGCTCGGTCACCCGGTGGTCGTTCCTAACTATGAGGAATGGCCCGGACGTTCGGCATATTATCAAGCTGATCGCTTTGGGGCCGTTGCCGGGGTGCCACTGAAATCCTCGACGGAGGTGGTCGGTATCCTGGGGATGGCGCATGCTGATTCGGATCGTGTGTTTTGTGATGAGGAGGTAGATCTGTTATGCCGGTTTGCGGAACTGGCCTCGATTGCGCTCGATAATGCACGACTCTACACAGCCGCTCAGCAGGAGTTGATCGAGCGGAAACGAATAGAAGCAGAGATTCAACGCGCGCGCGAAAGTGCCGAGGCTGCGAATCGGGCCAAGAGTATATTCCTGGCCAACATGAGTCATGAGTTACGCACGCCTCTCAATGCCATTATCGGCTATAGCGAAATGCTGCAAGAGGAGGCACACGAACAGGGATACACCGGGTTTGACGCGGATCTGACCAGAATTCAGACGGCTGGCCACCAACTGCTGGCACTGATCAATAACATTCTTGATCTGTCTAAAATCGAGGCCGGGCGTATGGATCTCTATCTGGAAACGGTTGCGATAGAACCCCTGGTGCAGGATGTCGTGATAACTATACAGCCGCTCATAGTCAAGAATGGTAACGCGCTGCACGTTGCATTGGCCTCTGATCTACCACCACTGTATACAGATCTGACTAAACTACGCCAATCGCTGATCAATCTGCTGAGCAACGCCGCAAAATTCACCAGCCAGGGGCAGGTGACACTTGAGGTGCAACAGGAATTGATTGATGGTGCGGCATGGGTCGTTTTTCGGGTCATCGACACCGGGATTGGTATGTCACCAACGCAGATGCGACATCTGTTTGTTGAGTTTGTGCAGGCTGATCCCTCAACCACCCGACGTTATGGTGGAACAGGTCTGGGATTGGCGATCAGTCGGCGTTTTTGTCGTATGATGGGGGGCGATATTACGGTGACAAGTGCCGAAGGACAAGGTTCGACGTTTACGATCATGTTGCCGGTCACGCCAGTTGGGCGTGCACCATCCGATCTGTCTCCCGCGCTACCTTCCAGCACCGATGCCGTACCGCTGCCCACGCTCCCTCACCCCAACGGCGGGCCGCCGGTTATTCTGGTTATTGATGATGATCTCATGACTCGTGATCTGATGGTACGCCATCTGACGCGGGAAGGATTTCGAGTTGAGACTGCAGACACCGGCAGTGAGGGATTGCGTCGAGCGCAGGAGTTGCATCCAGCCGTTATTACGCTTGATGTTCTCTTGCCTGATATGGAAGGTTGGGCTGTATTACGGGCACTCAAAGACTCGCCCGAACTGGCACATATTCCAGTGGTGATGCTGACGATGATGAATGACAAAGTACAGGGTTTTGCGCTGGGGGCAACCGATTACCTGACCAAACCGATTGACCGTGCTCACCTGATGTCCATTCTGGAGCACTCTATTGGCCGGCAATCGGTAGGTGGCAACGTCACCAATGAATATATTCTGGTGGTTGAAGATGATAGTGCAACGCGGGAAATGCTACGGCGTATGCTGGAACACGCCGGTTGGCAAGTGCTGGAGGCAACAAGCGGCCGCCTGGCACTGGAGCACGTCCAACGGCGGCGACCAGCATTGATTCTGCTCGATTTGATGCTGCCAGAGCTAGACGGGTTTGAAGTGCTGCATGAATTGCAGGCAATACCGGCCAGTCAAACCGTTCCGATTATTGTTGTGACGGCGATGGATCTAGCACCTGATGTTCAGCAGCGCTTGAAAGGCTCGGTCGAACGGGTTGTACAGAAGGGAGCCGGGCATCAGGAACAGTTCCTTGATGCTGTGCATAATCTGGTGATGGCCTGCACGGTACAAAGGGGGAATAATGCGTGGGGGAGATCCGATGACCAAGATTCTCCTGGTGGAAGATAATGAGATGAATCGAGATATGTTATCGCGACGCCTGGTACGGCGAGGGTATGATGTGATTGTGGCCATAGATGGAGCGCAGGGCGTGGCAGTGGCACAGACCGAATTGCCTGACCTGATTGTGATGGACATGAGCCTGCCGGTGATGGATGGTTGGCAAGCAACGCGGCAACTCAAGGCACTGCCGGCAACCCGTATGATTCCAGTGCTGGCGCTCACCGCACACGCGATGTCGGGCGATCGCGAAAAGTGTTTCGCGGCCGGGTGCGATGAATATGATACAAAGCCGATTGAATTTGAGCGGTTACTGTCCAAGATAACGGTATTGCTCAATGCTACCGCTGGTCGTGGTGCTTAGTATTCCAACGAGTCTCCATCTCGGCAGGGGTGCGGAGGCCGCAGGCCCCGCGTCTGTTCCCTTTCTGATAGCGAGCAGGGTCTACATGTGCTATGATACGTTTGACATTAGCAGCGAAGAAACACAATTACCGGCAGACTTATATGCTATTCCTGGCAGTGTGGTTGAAAACAGATACTGTACACTAAAGAGGCTTCTCTGATGAACCCCGCCCCAGGTATCATACTGGTCGTTGATGATAATGAAAACAATAGGGATTTACTGTCACGACGTCTTAGCCGTCAGGGCCATCGGGTAACAACGGCTGAGACGGGTCGTCAGGCGCTCGATTTGCTCAGTCGAGAGAAGTTTGATCTGATAGTGTTAGATATAATGATGCCGGAAATGAACGGGTATGAAGTCCTGGAACATCTCAAAGCGCATCCCGGGCTACGCCATATCCCGGTGATTATGATTTCAGCGATTGATGATCTGGACAGTATTGCTCGCTGCATTGAACTGGGTGCCGAAGATTATTTGTTCAAACCCTTCAACCCGATCTTGCTTAAGGCACGTGTGGGAGCCAGTCTGGAGAAAAAGCGGCTCCGTGATCAAGAGCGGGCCTATCTCCTATCTCTTCAACAGGAAATGGAACTGGGGCGGCGCACCCAATCCGATTTTCTGCCGGCCAGTTTACCCCAGTTGCCAGGCTGGGAGATTGCGGCCGCTTTTCATCCGGCTCGTGAAGTTGCCGGCGATTTTTATGATGCGTTTTCCTTGCCGAATAATCGCCTGGGCCTGGTGATTGCTGATGTGTGTGACAAGGGGGTCGGTGCCGCGCTCTTTATGGCGCTGATTCGCACGCTGATCCGCGCCTTTGCCGAACAGTCTGCACCTACGGCCCACGCTGCCCTGAATGCCGTGGTGTTAACCAGCAACTATATTGTGCGCCATCATCATCATAATAATAAACACATGTTTGCGACGCTGTTTTTTGGTGTACTGGAGCCGGATACGGGCGTTCTGACTTATGTGAATGGCGGACATGAGCCGCCAATAGTGTTAGGTGCCGATAGGATCAAGCAGATGCTCGACCCTACCGGGCCAGCGGTGGGAATGATGGCGGATGTTACTTTTGCCATTCAATCTGTGCAATTGGCACCGGGAGACGTACTGCTAGCCTATACTGACGGAGTGACAGAAGCGCGTAATCGCGCCGGGGCGTTCTTTAGTGAAGAACGCTTGCTAGCGCTGCTGCCAGGGCCAGTCCACTCTGCTGCAGCACTCCTGGAATATATTGAGGCTCATGTTTATGAATACGCCTCCCATACCACATTTTATGACGATGTGACCATGCTTGCACTCCATCGACTGCGCTAGCGTCACATCTATGGACGTTCCTGCAAAAAAGACCGCAGCATCCATGCCATCTTTTCGTGCTGTTGCATTAAGCCAATCAGAAAATCGTTTGTCCCCATATCCTGAAACTCTTCCGCACAGGTAGCCTGATTGCTACGCAGATTGCGAATCATGGTTTCGTGATCCATAACCAGGTTAGTAATCATCGTGATGGCATCCGGGTAGTCTTCGGGCGACTCCGTGAGCGTGGTATGGCGTTGAAACTCCGTCAGCGTGCCAATGGCCGGAGCACCCAGATGGCGAATACGCTCGGCTGTGTTATCAAGAGCTGTCGCCAGTTGGGAATACTGTTCTTCAAAAACTGCATGCAGGGTATGAAAGAGTGGCCCGACCACATTCCAATGGTAGTTGCGCATCTTAGTGTATAACAGGTGCTGATCGGCCAGGATGTGCGTCAAAATATTGATCACCCCATCGCGTTGCGTATCACTCAGGCCAATATTAATCGTGTTTATCTGCACTGCCATCGCTTATCCTTTCGCTTATGATTGTTGATGCATCCTAAATCAGTACCCGTTTCGGGGAATACTTGCCAGCTGGGGACACGAGGGTTGCGTGCCCCCGCACATCCCTTTTCGGTCGGGTGTAACACCTTTGTCGCTACACCCGGCCAAAAAAGACCTTCCGGAAGGGGTAAAGCCTCACTAGCTCTATGCCTATCACGGTAACGGCTGCTGCCCTTACCGCCCATTGATCCATATGGGAACATAGCTCTACTAGCCCACTTGAACGAGTATCTGACCCATAAGTCTGGTCGTTATTGGTATGCTATGCATCTCTATCATTGCATAAACTGTGCCAGACTGTGGTAGATCAGCGGGACATCGGGTTATTGAGACGGCAGAGCGTTGGTGGATCGCGCAGGGTGAAGGGGCAAGTGAGCAGGGGGTACCCGCCACTCATGCAGCATGGACACCCCTCATGCTTTTCACGATTTTGTTTGTCGCCGTGACGACGCCGTTGCTGCTCGTTTTCGTTCCGGTGCGCTACCTGACGGGCAAGCACCAGGTGCACGACCGTTGCCGGCAGTCAGAGTTTGCTCAACGCATACCAGTTGTTGCTCCAACGTCCGCAACCGTTGCTGCTGAGCCAGTAGCATTTGCTGCTGAGCCTGGACAATCTGGAGCATATGCCCCATAGCCTGTTCGGCTGTGAGTTGTTCCTGTTGCCAGAGATAGAGCAAATCCGATGGGGCGTAAAAACTCATCTTGGTGTTCCTCCTTACATATACAGTGTGCAGGACGGGAAGCCAGCCAACCCGCCCTGCACGGGCGGAAGGCGAACAAGGACTTCCACGGCCTATCTCACACGCAACAGCGCTCCCCGCTAGCAAAGGATCGCCGTTGCGCTGCACACCACGCAAGGAGGTGATACAATACGCCTGGCCTCGATCCTGGTTATGCAGGGTCGGGGTTAGAGAGCCAGATGGTGTGGCCGCACCACCTGGCTCTGCTGTCTTTGTGAGACAGGTTGATCCTATATTACCCAATGTAGGCCAAAACGTCAATGCGTTAACGGTTCCAATTAGACTTCGTTAACGGTTCCAATTAGGCGGTGTCAGATAGCTTCGTTAACGGTTCCAATTAGACTTCGTTAACGGTTCCAATTAGGCGGTGTCAGATAGCTTCGTTAACGGTTCCAATTAGACTTCGTTAACGGTTCCAATCAGGTGGTATCGGACGAATGTGTCTGTTTCCTGCTATACAATGCTATAATCACCAGGTAATACCATAACAAAAGGTGATCAGTTAGGATAGATGCTAAAGGCGCCCTTTAGCTAGATCTGGGACGACTCGCTCTGTTTCTTCCCCTGAAGGTGCTGGTATGCTCTAATAGTGGCTGGAAGGTATCCCGTATGTCATAGATGGAGTACTGCCATAGCTGAAATGGATCCATAGCTGAAATGGATCCCCTGCTCAAACGTCTGGTTGCCCTGGCGACGGTCGATTTCGTGGCCTGGTTGCTCAGTCAGCCCGTGCGGCATGTGACGACCCGTCCCGGCGAGTTGACTGCCTCCCCGGATCTGATTGACACCGATCAGGTGCTGTTTGTCACATTCGATGACGGGCGCGAAATCGTCCTGCACATTGAGTTTCAGGGGCCAGGCGGCCACAAGCCTGTTCCGTTACGGTTGCTGGAGTACGACACGCGCCTGATCCTGGCCTATTGTCAGATGGTGATCCACAGCATTGTCCTTTATCGAGGTAGCTACCATGGCTGAACAGATTATCACCCGCGATGACGGCTTGCCCGAAACGCCCATCATGCGCAAATGACCCGACGAGGGGCGGCGAGTAAGGATATCAAGGGGGACGCGAAGAGGGACAACTGGAACTGGTACCGCGTCATCTTGTCCACCGCTGCGGTGCACTCACGGACGACCAGATCGCTCGTGTACACCAACTGGACGCAGCCCGGTTGTGGGTGCTGGCCGAGGCGCTGCTAGATTTTACCGACACCGACGATCTCGACTACTGGCTCGCACTCCCACCCCACCGGTGAACTCGGCATAGCCGAGTCACACCATCAGGGGCAGAGCGGATTTTTTGAGTATCGGTCTCCACAGCTTTCTGGTCGTGGGTTGGTATCGTATCAGGACAGGTACCGTCACCCAATATGTCGGTTACCAGGCTCGCCCTGTTGCGCCAACGTTTCAAACCGGTGCTCAGCGTTTGAAGATGGATGTGCGGACATAGAGCCTGTGCCCACAATTGGCGCACGCGCCATCGCTGATACCTACTTGACTGACCAGTCCGTTATCGCGGGTAATCAATACCGCCTGGCAGACCGGACAGATCGTATTTTGATTCGGTTCAGGGCCATAGACAAACTGCAATCCTCCCTCGTGGCCAATGCGCCGGGCACGTACCACAGCGGCAGCCGTCTCTGCACCAGCATCACCTGGCAGCACGTGCCAGGGCGTTTGTTCGCCCAGAGCGTTGTGGATCCAGTCCACCAGCGCCCGTAATTCACGCGGATCATCATTAACGCCATGATGCAGGCGAGTTGTCACCTCGATATGACAGCGCCAGTGCTGCCGTGCCCAGGCCATCACCCCCAGGATACCGCGCCAGTCTGGTATTCCGGCCAGGCGGGCATAGGCCGTATCGCCAAATCCACGCAGATCGAGGCTGATACCATCCAGGTATGGCCCGAAGCTATCCAGTATCTCGGCGGTCAAATAGCCGGTAGTCACCAGTGCCGTGTAGCGACTGGTGGCACGACTCGTCTGGAGTAAACGCAGCACATACTCGTGTGCGACCGCTGGTTCACTATAGACCCAGATAACTCCCCGACAGAGGCGCTCCAGGGCAAATGAGGCGGCTCGTTCGGGTGATAGGCGACGACGCTTTGCCTCAAGTGTTGGAATACGTGCATAGGCTCCCCGTTGCTGATCAACCGGAAACGCATATCCCCAACTACCGATTGCCAGTACCAGCGAGTCTGGAAAGAAATGCCACAGCCGATAGTCTTCAATTGGTGCTACCGACGCTGCGCTAATTAGACCATAATTCTGAGCCGTGATACCCTGGGCGCTGCCAACCCGGACCAGACAGCGTCCGGTATCCCCCGGTTGCAGGGTGCAACGCCACTGGCAGGCATTACAATGCATCGTCTCATTCTCGGTTGTCGTAGTAATGCGTATAAGTTCCATGAGGAGCGCAACTCCTGTTGTAGCTATTCAACCGTAGGACAGCAACTGCGGATCATCTGTTCCCTGGATCTGTCACGCAGCGTCTCCTCTCGATATGAACTGATGACCTCGCATAAGAGGCTTTCTTTTTACAACGCTATCAGGTATAATGCCAGATACGAGTGTGTATATATACACTCGATCTGAAATGAAAGTTGCAGGATCAAGCAAAGAGACACATTGAGCGGTATGAATGACACACCTCTGCGCCATAGATTAGGACTGGATCAATCCTCACCAACCAGCGATACACCACTTCAGCGTAGATTACGCGCTGCTCGACCGACGGCCGTTCCATTATCGGACATCCCAACATATTCCGCCCAACCCGATTCGCTTCCATACAATGCCTCTGCTTCCGTACCGGTCGTCAGTGTGCGGAATATGGTCAAGGAGATGTTAGAGACGGCGATCTTCATTCTGTTGATCTTCTTCATTGTGCGTGGTATCGTGCAAAACTTTAAGATAGAAGGCTCCAGTATGGAACCCAGTCTTCATAGTGGACAGTATATTCTGGTCAACAAGTTGATCTATTTCAACTTTGATATGAATGCGCCCTTACGCCTGCTGCCAGGCAATGCCGATCTTGCCAAACGTGTTATTTATCCTTTTCACCAACCCCAACGTGGTGACATTGTCGTCTTTGAGTATCCAGGTGATGTCCATAAGGACTACATTAAGCGTGTGATCGGACTGCCAGGAGAAACGATTGACATCCGCGATGGCAGCGTGTACGTGAACGGTCAGCCATTAGATGAGCCATATCTCCAGGGTGCTTCGACAACCTGTAGTATAAACAATGCATGCAGCAAGGGGCCGGTAGTTGTGCCACAAGATGCCATTTTTGTTCTGGGTGATAATCGCTCGAACAGTAGTGACTCACGTGAGTGGGATGCACTGCCTCTGGATCACGTGATCGGCCAGGCATGGATACTCTACTATCCGGTCAGTGACTGGGGAGTTGTACCCCATCGCTCGTATGCTATTGATCAATAATATTATACCATTATTAATACAAGTTACACGGTCGCTCGAACAAAACGTTTTTCTGTCTTGTGACAGCATGGAATGCCCTGGTTTCCCGCAAAATCCGCGTCCTCTTTGGCTACGGTCAGGTAAGCTCTGAGCGTAACCAGGGGGATGAAAACAATCAGTGACCGCATACCTCGTGTCCTTTAAATAAATTGAACGTCAACAACACGAGGCTGGACAGAACTCCATGATGCATATAGCGATCAATGGCCATTTACTGGCTCACACCCGCTCCTTTCGTCGAGCGGGCGTCTCACACTACATTGAGCAACTGCTGTACCACCTGGCACTGGTCGATCAACACAACCACTATACTATTCATACCACCCGTGGATTGGATGCGTCGGCGCTGCGCTTGCCGCCACGCTTTGTGGTGCGGGCCAGCCGGTTACCGACGATCAACCCGCGCATTCGGATTCCGTGGGAGCAAGTGCTGGCTCCGCTGTGGCTGCGTTGGAACCAGGCCGATCTGTTTCATGGCACGCTCAACGTTGTTCCCTTTGCCTGCCCTGTACCCAGCGTGGTGACGATCCACGACCTGGCGTTTATCCGTTTTCCCCAGACGTTTCGTGCCTATAACCGCACCTATCTCGACTTTGCCACACGGGTCAGTGTGCGGCGGGCAGTGCGCATCCTGGTGGTCTCAGAACACACCAGACAGGAAGTGGTTGGCTTACTGGGCGTTCCGTCTGAGCGGGTCGTCGTGACGCCTAACGCGGCACGCGATCATTTTCGCCCACCTGATCCACCCGTGCTGGCCGCGTTTCGCACCCGGCATAGCCTGCCGGAGCGGTTTATCCTGTATGTCGGTACGCTGGAGCCACGTAAGAACCTTACGACGCTGCTAGAGGCCTATAGCCAGGTGGTGCGTGACGATCCGGTACCATTGCTGATTGGCGGCGGGAAGGGCTGGATGTACCAACCTGTTTTTGAGCGCCTCGAAGCATTGGGTTTGCGCGATCATGTTCACTTTGTGGGCTATATTGATGAACAGGAGCTGCCGCTGTGGTATGCAGCGGCGCGGATGTTTGTGTTTCCCTCGCTGTATGAGGGTTTTGGCATGCCGCCGCTCGAAGCAATGGCCTGTGGGACACCGGTCATTACTTCCAATACGTCCAGTCTGCCCGAAGTTGTGGGCGACGCAGGTCTACTGGTACCGCCCACCGATGCGAGCGCTATGGCAACGGCAATACTGCGCTTGCTGCACGATGATGCCTTATATTCGTATCTGCGCGAACAGGGACTGCGCCGCGCCCGGCACTTTTCATGGCGCACCAGCGCTGAAAAGACCCTGATGACCTATGAACAGGCACGGTTGACAGCGGTTGCCGATACAGTATAATGAACAAGAGTATCCCGGAAGAAGAATACAGGATACAGAGGGTTAGAGCCAACTAGCCTGGTCATCTATTATCTATCTGTCACCTGATGAATATACCGGTGCCGATCGGATCGATAGGTCGCAAGCGGCTGCAGGGTGTCGCTCGGCCGCGACCACAACGCCGCAATAAACATCAAAAACCGGGGTGGACAACTCCGTTGAGGGAGACGCCCGCCAGAAGGCGGGTTGCTTCAAGAAGCCGTCGGGCTTTCGTTCGTGTGGAGTGTCACAAGATGGGTTTGCTCGATCACCTCTGCCTCACCGATTATGACATGTAACTTGAGAGTATATTTGACTCGGAAAGAATGGCAAAAACAAAGTTAAGGAATTAAGGAAGGAGTCCATCATGCCAGTTGGCCCATGGGAGCTGTTAATCATTCTTGCGATCGTGATTGCGGTCTTTGGTGCAGGGCGCATTGCAGGGATTGGCGCGGCGCTGGGGAGCAGTATTCGTGAGTTTAAGAAGGCTGTTCGTGAGGATGATGAGCCGACCTCGACCAACAATGTTGAAAAGGTGGAGCGCAAAAGTTCTTCGTCTTGATAGAACCGCAACCGGGATGCTGCGCGAAACCCATCGCTGCAGTGAGAACATCACGTTGTTCTACCAGTACAATACATGACATGACCACGAAGGTACGGCAGGCACGGAGTTGGATCTGGGCGTATCTCCGTGCCCGCCTTATTCCTACCTCCTGTACACTGTCTCATTGATGTACCCTGTCCATTATACTTCCATGGTTCCTGGCGCTTTTTCCTATCGCAAGACATTCCTACGTCCGGACAAGGTGTCAATGTGGATGTGGACGATGCCTTGCGCTTGATACTTACTATAGCGCTATTACGCTGGTACTTTTACGAAGAGCAGGTCTGATCTATGCCTGGTGATGTGTACGATAAAGTAACGATTTTTGTGAAGGCTGGCAATGGCGGCAATGGCTCGGCAGCCTTTCGTCGCGAAAAATACGTGCCACGTGGCGGGCCGAGTGGTGGTGATGGCGGGCGTGGGGGCCATGTCTATCTCCTGGCCGATGCACAGCTCAATACGCTGCTCCCGTTTCGCTATGAGAAAAAATTTGTGGCCGAGAATGGCGTTCATGGGGGCAAAAACACGATGTATGGGCGGCAGGGGCGCGACGTGATAATCAGGGTACCACCGGGCACCGTGGTTCGCGCCGAAATTGAGGGCCAGACGTACACCGTCGATCTGGAACGGCCTGGTCAACGCTTGCTGGCTGCGCGTGGGGGGAGGGGAGGCCTGGGTAATGTTCACTTTGCAACCGCTACCCGTCAGACGCCCCGGATTGCCGAGCTGGGTGAACCAGGCGAGGAGTTCTGGCTTGAACTGGAGCTGAAGCTGATTGCTGATGTTGGTTTGATCGGCTTTCCCAACGCGGGCAAGAGTACGCTGCTCTCGGTCATCAGCGCCGCTCGCCCCAGGATTGCCGCCTATCCATTCACCACCTTGCAGCCCAACCTGGGCCTGGTCGAGGTGGGCGATCAACGCTTTGTGGTGGCCGATGTGCCCGGCTTGATCGAAGGTGCGCACCAGGGAGTGGGTCTGGGCATTGATTTTCTGCGCCATATCGAGCGCACTCGTCTGCTGGTGCATATTATCGACGCGGCCGGCGTTGATGGGCGTGACCCGCTGACCGACTATCAGCAGATCAATGCCGAGTTGTACCAATACCAGCCCGAACTGGCGCAACGCCCCCAGATCGTCGTGCTGAACAAGCTGGACTTGCCCGAGGCCCAGGCGAATCTGGAGCGGTTGCAACGGGCGTTGCCCGTTGCGGCTGAAGATCTGTTTGCAATTGCGGCAGTTACCCGCGAAGGTGTCGCCGATTTGCTGGCCCACATTGCGCAGCGACTACGCAAGATACCCGCCCCTATGCGTGACCCGGTTGAGCCTGATGAACCGGTGCTGACGTGGCCTGTGCCCGACGTTGATCCCAATCTCTTTACGGTTGAGCCAGAGGGTGAGGGCTGGCGCGTGCGTGGGCGTAAGATCGAGCGCCTGATTGCTATGACCAACTTTGATCAGCCGGAGGCTCTCGATCGCATCCAGCGCGTGCTCGATGCCAGTGGCATCAGCGCCGCCTTGCTGGAGGCCGGGGTACAGGATGGCGATGTGGTCTATATCAACAAGGCCGAACTGATCTGGTCAGACACGGGGCACTATGGATAGTTCCCCACGGGAATATCCAGCGGATCAGGACGGACGCAGGAGGGGTAGAGTAACCCCGCCCCTACTGAAACACAACTTTTTCACCGTCGTTTCCCCCCAGCCGGGCTGAATAGGGCAGATTCACTGAAGGCGAAAAATTACCCGGAAAGAAAGCGTTGCTTCGACGCTGCCCCGGGCAAAAACAATCAGCAATTGCCCCACTGCGTGAGTCCTGCTGATGTGTATCATCCAGCCATTTCTGGCAGGTGCCCATAACAACTTCTTAACTCAGACTACGACAATACTTAATATAGCTCTGCTACTATCCTCTCTAACAGCACCCACACGCCCATCGTCCGTCACCGTCCAGGTATGACCGTGCCGGATTGCGCCGTGGAGCGATGTGCATCAGAGGTATCGACAGGAATACCTCCCCCGGTGATGTACCTTGCGCCGCAGCCAGAGAGCGGAAGCATGGCTGCCGCTCTGATGGGGTGTGGGTCTGAACCGTTGAACAACGTTGGTTTAACCTGTAAGGAGAGAAAAAACGTCATGGTATGCTCCCGCACCCGTAGGTGCCCCGGATTGCGTCTGGCAAGCAGCCTGTTGCTACTGCTTGCGCTGTTCATCTCGATCATCGGCTTTGTTCCAACCCCGGTTCTTGCTTCGACGACGATTACGCAATGGACATTTGATGGCGATGTGACCACCCCCTCAACCGGTACCGGTACGGCTGCATTGATTGGTGGCACAACTGCTACATTTGCCGCTGGCTACACCGGTAACCCGGATCGGGGCTGGAATACGACGACCTACCCGGCTCAGGGAATCGGCAATAAAACGGCCGGGGTTGAGTTTGCGGTCAGTACGGTCGGCTTTCAAGATCTGGCCTTTAGCTTTAACATTCGTCACAGTAACACGGCTGCGAATACGATCGTCGTGCAGTACTCAACTGACGGCACGACCTTTGTTGATGCTCAGACCTTTACCTTCACACCAGCACCAACGGGTACGGGTGATACCTGGTATGATCGGAGCGTGGATCTCAGTACCATAACGGCGCTGAACGACAATCCGAACGCAAAGTTCCGTGTGGTCTCAGCCTTCGATCCTGTTGCCGGAGAATACCTGGCTTCCCGTTCCACCTCGACCTACGGTTCCGGCGGCACAATGCGGTATGATAATGTGACCATCACCGGCTCGCCGCTGGTTGCACCCCCAGTGCCGCCGACCATCACGACCCAGCCGCAAAGCCAGAGCATTGTCGAGAACGATCAGGCGACCTTGAGTGTGGTCGCCACCGGCACTGCACCCCTGAGCTATCAGTGGTATCGGGGCACTGCACCTGATACCAGCAACCCCGTTGGCACCAACAGCGCCAGCTTTACCACCCCCGCTCTAACCACTACCACCAACTACTGGGTGCGGGTCAGCAATACAGCCGGCAGCGTGGATAGCCAGACGGCAACGATCACCGTTACCGCGCCTACGCCGATTTGTGATCAACCTTTCACGCCGATCTATAGCATTCAGGGCAGTGGCAATAGTGCCGCGATCACCGGCGCGGTGACGACCCAGGGCGTGGTCATTGCAAACTTCCAGGGGCCATCCCCTGCGCTGCGTGGCTTTTATTTGCAGGACAAGGACGGTGATGGCAATCCTGCCACTTCCGACGGTATCTTTGTCTTCAATGGTGACAACATCAATAGCGCGGTGCAACTCGGCCGGCTGGTGCGTATCAGCGGCACAGCGGGCGAGTTGCAGGATCAGACCCAGATCGGCAGCGTCAGCAGTATTATTGACTGTGGCGTGAATGCCACAATTACGCCGGTTGACGTGACGATGCCCTTCCCCCTTCCGGTCGGTGGCGTGCCCTACCTGGAGCGCTATGAAGGCATGCTGGTGCGCTTTCCCGGGCCGCTGTATGTCACCGAGTTCTTCCAGCTCGGACGCTTCGGCCAGATTGTGATGTCTTCGGGCAACCGGCTGCGCCAGCCGACCAATGTGGTTGACCCGGGAACGCCGGCCAACACACTACAGGCGGCCAATGACCTGAACCGGATTATTGTCGATGATGACCGCAATAATCAGAACCCCGACCCGATCCTGTTCGGGCGTGGTGGGAATCCGCTCAGTGCCAGCAACACGCTGCGCGGCGGCGATACCGCCGAGAACATCGTCGGGGTGATGACCTACGGCTGGGGCGGCAACAGTGCCAGCCCCAACAACTACCGTCTGCGCCCCGTGGGTGCGCTCGGTGGTGGCGTGCCGAACTTCCAACCGACCAACCCGCGACCCACAGCCGCCCCGGATGTCGGTGGCTCGCTGAAGGTCGCGGCCTTCAACGTGCTGAACTACTTCCTGACGCTGGATGATGGGACGCCCAGGTGCGGCCCGGATGCTGCCAAGCAGCGCTGCCGTGGCGCGGAGAGCGTGCAAGAGTTTGAACGCCAGCGCACCAAGCTGGTGCAGGCGCTGCTCAAACTTGATGCCGACATTCTGGGACTGGTCGAACTAGAAAATACGCCCGGTGTCTCGCCCGAGGCTGATATCGCCGCTGCGTTGAATGCTGCTCTTGGAGCGCCAGTGTATGGGTATATTGACACTGGCGTGATTGGCGGCGACACCATCCGTGTAGGGTTCCTGTACAAGCAGACCACTGTGCAACCTATGGGTGATTTCGCCATCCTGATCAGCGCGATTGACCCGCAGTTCGATGATACGCGCTCGCGTCCGCCGCTGGCCCAGACCTTCCGCGAGCGGGCGACGGGGGGCAAACTGACGGTCGTGGTCAACCACTTCAAATCCAAGGGCGCGTCGGGGCTGAACACTGACCCGGTCTGTCTGAATACCCCGACCGAAAACCTGAACTGTGACCAGGGTGACGGACAGGCCTTCTGGAACGCCACCCGCACCAACGCCGCCATTGCAATGATGAACTGGCTGGGGAAAGATCCGACCGGCAGTGGCGATCCAGACATTTTGATCATTGGCGACTTGAACGCCTATGCCAAAGAAGACCCGATTGCGGTGATCGAGGAGTCGGGCTTTGTCAATCTGGGGCCACACTTTGGCGGCCCGGATACCTACTCTTATGTCTTCGACGGGCAGTGGGGATCGCTTGACCACGCACTGGCTTCGCCCAGCCTGTTCAGCCAGGTGACGGGTGCGGCCAAGTACCATATCAACGCCGATGAGCCGAGTGTGCTGGACTACAACACCAATTTCAAGAGCCCGGGGCAGATCACCGATCTCTTTGCGCCCAATGAGTTTCGCACCTCTGACCACGACCCGGTGCTGGTGGGGCTGAATCTGACGCGGCCTGCGACACCGCCTGCTCTGTCGGCTATTGCTACCTATGACACGGGGTTGGGTGACAAGGGGGCCGAGATTATCAGTCTGAGCGGCGACCGGGCCGTCCTCTCGAATGCGGATGACGGGAGCGTCGATATTCTCGACACCAGTGCCCTGCCGAATGTGCGGCTGATTCGGCGCATCAAGCGGCCGGAACTGGCTGACCTGACCTCGGTGGCGATTCATCGTACGAAAGATCTGTTTATCGCTGTGGCGGGCAACAGCACGCCACGCTCCGGGCGAGCGCTGATCTTCCGCGTGTCAGACGGTGCCTTGCTGGCCCAGTTCCCGCTGGCCGTCGATGCCAGTTCACCCAACGGACGCCAGCCCGACTCGGTCGAGATTGCCCCCGATGGTCGGTTTGCGGTCGTGGCGATTGAGTCCGAGCAGGTTAGCACGACGGACGATGGCGGCAATGGGGCGATTGTGGTCATGGATTTGCAGACGTTTAATCCGGCCATGCCTGATCCGGCAGCGATTACGATCAACACAATTGAGTTCCCCGACATCTCCAGCGTGCCGGGGGTGGGCGTGGGCCGCACCCACGGCGATGCCAGTGGTGCGCCGATTACCAATGCGCCAGGCACGATCGAGCCGGAGGGCATCGCCTTTGCGCCCGACAGCCAGAGCGTCTACATCGCACTGCAAGAGAACAACGCCATTGCCCGGTTGAACCTGAGCGCGCCCCTACCGGCGCTCCTACCGGTGGCAAATGTGTTTGGCCTGGGACAGGTGGTCATCCAGACCGACCTGTCCAGTGACGGGATGTACAAGCCGAACGAACTGCTGGTGGCGTTCCGCGAACCGGACGGCATCCGTGTGGTGGAGATTGACGGCACCTTGTATCTGCTTACGGCGGATGAGGGCGATACCCGGCCCAACCCGCGTGGCGGGCGCACGATGAGTATCTTTAAGGCCGAGACAGGTGAATTCGTGGCCGACCTGGGCAACCAGTTAGGCGACCTGGCCTATCAGTACGGCGTGTATCCCGACAACCGTAGTCCGAATGGCGGGGTCGAGCCGGAAATGTTGGATGTCATCCGCGTGAATGGCCGGGTGCTGGTGGCGATTGGTCTCGAACGGGCGCGTTCTATGGCTTTTGTGGACATTACTGACCCCACCGACCCGCAGGCCTTCGGGCTGGTGCGTACAGGCTTGAATCCGGAAGGGGTCAAGCTGGTGGAGCGCGACGGCCAGATCTTCGCGTTGAGTGCCAATGAGCGTTCGGGAACGGTGACGATTGCGACCGTGCCGGTCAGTGCGCCTGATGTTACCCTGCGCTATCAGCTCGATACGCCACTGGGCTTCGGGTTGGGAGCGATCTATGGCGATGGCAGCAGTGTGTTGACCATGACCATGGCGCTGAGTCCGCCGACTGCCGGTACGCTGGGCAGCACGATGGCTGGGCTGAACGATCTGGGCAGTGGACAATACCAGATCACCAGTACCACGGCCACGCTGAACGAGATCAGTGCCAGCCTGATCTTTACGCCAACCGTTGGTACAAACGACACCGCCACGCTGAACGTCAGTCTGAGTGACGGGATACATCCGGCGGCAACAGGGATGATCACGCTGGAAGGGCCAGCCGACACCATCCCGCCCGACGCACCGTTGGTGAGTACGCCTGCCGAGGGCGCGACGGTGAACACACCGCGCCCGACGATCAGTGGCAAAGCAGAAGCGGGGAGTACCATCCGGGTACGGCTGGGTACAGACGTGATTTGTGAGACCACTGCCGCGGGAGATGGCAGTTATACCTGTGATCTCACCGACGATTTGCCTGTCGGGGCGGTCAGTTTGAGTGTTACCGCTACCGATGCCGCAGGGAACCAATCTGCCGCCACTGTGCGCAACTTCTCGGTGGCCCGACCCACCATTCCTGCACCAGTGGTTACCAGTCCTGCCGAGGGCGCGACGGTGAACACACCGCGCCCGACGATCAGCGGCACAGCGGAAGCCGGGCGCGCCATTCGGGTACGGCTGGGAGCGGATGTGATTTGCGAGACCACTGTTGCGCAAGATGGCAGCTACACCTGTGTTCTCACCGACGATCTGCCAACTGGTGTTGTAAGTCTGAGCGTTACAGCGGCTGACACAATGGGGAATGAGTCACGTTCGACCACCCGCAGCTTTACGGTGGCGCAGCCTGTGATCCCTGCCCCGGTGGTCACCAGTCCTGCCGAGGGCGCGACGGTGAACACACCGCGCCCGACGATCAGTGGCACCGGGACGCCGGGTACCACCATCCAGGTACG
>Ga0308419_1000156_pt1 | contig 55467 bp, 62 predicted proteins | sample HotsprSampleMS50_FD_203674 | JGI IMG/M metagenome (GOLD analysis project Ga0308419, IMG submission 203674) | Hot spring phototrophic mat microbial communities from Mushroom Spring, Yellowstone National Park, Wyoming, United States - 20090730_MS50 ... | reverse complement strand
ATGAATTCCCTTGAAGGTATAGAGTCCCTTAAACCGGGAGAGAGACTAAACCTCCCACCAAAGGACAAGTTTGTCCTTGACTTAGATGACCGAAGGGAAAGGGGCAAAACCCCCATAGTAAAGAAGGCGACCTACAAAAAGACAGAACCAGTAAAAAGCTTCACAGAAAAAAAGAAGACCAAAAAAAGGGGACAGATTGCTAAGAACAAGACAAAACGGGCATAAGATGAATGTTTCATTTTGGGGGCTCTAATTCACTTTATCTCCACAAGCATATTGTCTATAAGCCTTATGGTGCCTATCTTGAGGGCTATTGCCAATAGGTTGCCCCTTTTGTATTCAGTAAGCGGTTCAAAGGTATGTGGGTCAAAGATACCAGCGTACTGGACCTCGCTAACAAGGGGCTCCTCTCTTAACAGCCTATGCATCATACTGGGCACCTCTGTGCAACTAATCCTACCCTTTATGATTGCATCGCTTATGTGAGTCAATGTCTTAGATATGACTACCGCTGCCTTCCTCTCAGCCTCATTAAGATAGAGGTTTCTTGAGCTCATGGCAAGTCCATCGGGCTCTCTGACGGTCCTACATATCACCACATTGGTATCAATATTAAGGTCATCGCAGAGCCTTTTTATTATCATGGCCTGTTGGTAGTCTTTTTGCCCTAGATAAAGGTTTGTTGGTTTCACTATGTTGAGGAGCTTACAGACCACTGTGGCAACACCCCTAAAATGCCCAGGCCTGAAGGCCCCGCAGAGCTTGTTGGACAGTCCCTCCACCTCCACAAAAGTGCAAAAGCCTTCAGCATACATTAAGGCGGCATCAGGCATAAATAGGATGTCTGTTTGCTCCTTTTGTAGGATCTCAATGTCCCTGTCAATAGGGCGTGGATAGGCATCAAAGTCCTCCTTAGGTCCAAACTGTAAGGGATTGACAAATATGCTCACTACTACAATGTTATTCTCCACCCTTGCACGCCTGATAAGACTGAGGTGCCCCTCATGAAGGGCGCCCATAGTAGGCACAAAACCTATGCTCTTGGACTTATACAGGAGCTTCTTAGAGGTCTCCTGCATGATCCTCGGTATCCTTATCCTCTCCACAGCCCTGCCTCCTACCCTTCAGATCTGTCGGTCTGGCCCATATCTTCAAGGACATCAGACTGTTGGCCAATTGGTTCCACCACCTTGTATTGCTCTGTTGCCCACCTGCCAAGGTCTATCAACTTACACCGTTCTGAACAAAAGGGCCTAAACCTGTTCTCCTGCCATGTGGTCAAAGTGTTACAAACTGGACATCGGATCTGCATCTTATGCCCCCTTTTTGATAAAGTGTCTCCTGAACCATGGAGTCATGTGGACCTGTCCCCTATCGTCAATTATCAGTCCCTCAATTCCTTTGTCAACCATCCGCTGAAGGGCCCTATCAACACCCAAGACAAAGAGCCCTGTGGCAAGGGCATCGCAAAGGGCCCCCTCTGTGGCCACTACCGTAATTGCCCTTATGCCCTCAGCAGGGAAACCTGTAGTAGGGTTTAATATGTGGTGGTATCGCTTATCACCTTGTTCAAAGTACTTCTCATAATCCCCTGAGGTGGATATGCACCTGTCTGAGATTGCGATACTGCCGATGATCTCATCTTTATTAACCTTAGGTCTCGGTTCCTGAATCCCAATATTCCAACCCTTGCCATCGGGCCTATGCCCAAAGGCCTGTATGTCTCCACCTACTGAAACGATCCCAGCCTTGATCCCCCTTGCCTTGAGCACCTCTGTAGCCTTATGTGCAGCATAGCCCTTGATAATCCCACCTAAATTGATCTCCATGCCCCTTTTTTGCAAAAATACAGTGCCCTTAGAAGTGTCTACTACCAACTCCTTATAGCCTACCTTTTTTAGTGCCCTTTTAATGTCTGATGGAAGGGGGACCCTTTTTGCCTCAAAGTCCCACAGTGCTATCAATGGACCTACGGTGATATCAAAACCGCCCTCAGTAAGCCTTGAGGCCTCTAAGGACTTAGAGACTATTTCAAGTGTCTCCTTTGAGACCTTTACGGGCCCTATGCCCGCCATCTGGTTTATCTGGCTTACCTCGCTATGCTTTGAATAATAATTGAGCATTGCCTCCAATCTCTTGAGTTCGTTGAATGCGGCCTCTATAGCCCCTTTTGCATGGGTTTCAGTTGAGGCAACAACTGTTAAGGAAGTGATGGTGTACATGGCATGGCGGGTCTCTTTAAAGAGCCTATCCCCTTTTCTTTGACAGGATAGGGCCAAGAGGGTAGTAAAAAAGGCTATCAAAATGCAACTAAATATGACCTTAGTCTTGCCTTTAGCCATCACACCCTTTGCCCATAGTTGCCCACTGGATTATCTCCTCAACCATGTCCTTGATGGTAGCCCTTTTGGGCTGTATGTGCACTTTTAGCCCTGCCTTTTCTATTGCCCTCGTTGTTACCGGACCAATTGAAGCAATTGATAGCCCCTTTAGGAAATCTATTGCCTCTTCGCCCATTATATCCACAAAGTTCTTAAAGGTAGCAGCACTGGTAAAGGTTGCAACAGTGATCCTGCCCTCTTTGAGAAACCTCTGGAGCCTCTTTCCATGCCTATCGGGCTTAATAACCCTGTATGCAGTGGGTGTATCAATCAAGCCACCCCTCTGTCTTACCGAATCGGCAAAGAGGTCCCTTGCGTTGTCAGGTCTTGGCAACAGGATCCTTATACCCTCAAGGCTCCTGTGCTCTTTGCTAAAGGCCTCCAGGAGACCCTCTGAATTGAACTCCTCAGGCGTGAGGTCAACCTTTAGGCCGTATCTTCGTAAGGCCTCTGCAGTCTTTGGTCCTACAGCACAGATCCTTATACCCTTGAGGTCCCTTATGTCCCTGCCAAGGGCAATAAACCTGTCAAAAAAGTAGGAGATGCCCTTTGCACTACTAAATATAAGCCAATGATAGGACTCTATCTGTTTTATGCAGTTGTCAAGCCCTTCAAAGGTCTCGGGCTCAATGGTCTTTATGGTGGGAAAACCAAAGATCTCAGCCCCAAGTTCTTCAAGGGGCTCGTAGTCTGGGGAATACTCTCGGGTGATGAGTATCCTGTGTCCAAAGAGTGGCTTATTCTCATACCACCTTAAGGCCTCTCTGAGCCTCACCACACCGCCCACAATCATCACTGCAGGGGGCCTAAGATGCTCCTCTTTTATTAGTGATGCGATATTTGCAAGATCTGCAACGATCGTCTTTTGGTCTGGCCTCGTACCCCATCTCACTACTGCTGTAGGAGTGTAAGGAGACTTGCCGTGCTCAATGAGCTTGGCGGTTATGGCAGATATGTTCTTGATGCCCATCAAAAATACGAGGGTGTCAAAGCCCCGTGCAAAGTGGTCCCAATCTATGGTGCTCTCGGGCTTTGTAAGGTCTTCGTTGCCAGTAATAACCGCAAAGGAAGAGGAGTATTTCCTATGAGTAATTGGGATGCCTGCATAGGCAGGGGCTGCTATGGCAGAGCTCACGCCCGGCACTACCTCAAATTCAATGCCTGCCTCCCTTAATGCCTGGGCCTCCTCTCCACCCCTACCAAATACAAAGGGGTCTCCACCCTTAAGGCGGCAAACTATCTTACCCTCCCTTGCATAGTGGATTAGGGCGTTGTTTATCTCCTCCTGGGTCATCTCGTGATGTCCACCCCTTTTGCCGGCATAGACGAACTCGGCATCGCCTGAGATGTAGTTGAGTATCTGAGCGTTTAGGTGAAAGTCATAGACCACTACCTCAGAGCGTTGTAATACCTTTAGCCCTTTTATTGTGAAAAGCCCTATGTCACCAGGCCCCGCACCTACTATGTAGACCTTTCCCCTTTTCATCGTCCATAGACCTCTTTGAGTATCTCTTCAGCCCCCTTTTTGAGCAACCTCTCAGCTAATGAGACACCAATTGTCTCTACAGACTGTAGGTCGCCCTGAAGGGAGTCTCTGATGATCCTATCGCCGGACAGACTTCCGACAAGTCCCTCAAGGGTAAGGATACCCCCTACTATGGTCGCATGGGCAGCGATCGGCACCTGACAGCCTCCCTCAAGCCGCCTCAAAAAGGCCCTCTCGGCCAATACGCAAAGGGCATCTGCCTCATCGTTAAGGGGCCTAATTAGGTCATTGACGGCATTATCGCCCACCCTGCTTTCTATGCCCACAGCCCCTTGGCCTACCGCAGGCAAGAGTGTTGAGGGCTCAATATAGGCAGTTACCCTATCGGCCCATCCGAGCCGTCTTAGCCCAGCAGCAGCCAGTATTATGGCCTCGTATTGGCCCTCATCAAGCCTTCTTAGTCTCGTATCAAGATTACCCCTTAGTCCTTCAATGGTCAGATCAGGTCTTTTGTGCATCAATTGGCAGGCCCTGCGGAGGCTACTTGTGCCTACTCTTGCACCCTCTGAAAGGTCATTGAGCCCTTTAAATAACGGCACTCCTTGAACAAGCCTTGATACAAAGGCATCCCTCGGGTCCTCCCTTTTTAATATGGCTGTTAGTTGGAGCCCTTTAGGCAAGTCTGAGGGGACATCCTTCATGCTGTGCACCGCAATGTCTGATTCCCCTCTAAGCAAGGATTCCTCTATCTCCTTTACAAAGAGCCCCTTCCCTCCAACCTTTGCAAGGGGCACATCCTGAATCTTATCACCAGTGGTCTTAATCTTATTGAGTTCAATAGTGAGGCCCGGATGATGCGCTCTTAATAGCGAAGACACCCACTCGGCCTGCCATAAGGCAAGCTTACTACCCCTTGTGCCAATAACGAGTTTGCTTTTACGACCTTGCATCTATCTCTCCTTTAGTGTGCGATCGATAGGTTAATAGTGTAACAGTTTAACGGTAACGCTTTTAGTTAAGCCCCCTTACTGTGGCGTCATGTTGAAAAATTCATATACCTCCTCAATAGAACCAATATTCCTCATTGCGGGTAGCGAGCTAAGTACCACATTTCCGTAACTACTGTGGTTTATCCTGCTGTCAAGTAGGGCGACAACACCCCTATCTGAGGAAGTGCGTATGAGCCTTCCGAAGCCTTGCCTGATGGTCAGTATTGCTGAGGGTAGTGCGAGGTCCATAAACCATCTATCTCCAAGCCTACTACAACGGGCGTCATAGACAGGGTCTCCAGGTGGGGCAAAGGGTATCTTGGCAATGATTAGCATACTGAGTTTATCGCCCTTTATATCTATGCCCTGCCAAAAGGACTGGGTGGCCAACAGGACTGAATTAGGGGTGTCTATAAACCATCTGAGCAACCTTGAATTTGGCATATCACCCTGAGAGGCGATTGGATAAGCCACAGATAGGTTTTCGGACACATATTTCAGGTGCCTATAGGAGGTAAACAATACCAGTGCCCTGCCCTTTGAGGTATTTATAAGTTCCCCTATTATGTACACTGAGTTTTTCAGAAAGTCCTCATCCCTGTCTGGAGGGGGTAAGTGTCTTGCTATAAAGAGTGCCGCCTGACGATGATAGTCAAAGGGCGACTCCAATATAACCTGTTTGTAACCCTTAAGGCCGAGCCTCTGGGTGATAAAGTCAAAGTTCCCCCCAGTGGTCAGCGTGGCCGATGTCATGACCACTGTATCATAGAGTGCCGTCAGGTTATTAAAGGCCTCTGAGGTATCTACCAATCTTGCATGAAACTCAATACCATCTTTGCCCTTTTGAAGGTAATAGACCATGCTATCCTCTGATTGCTCAATGAATCTGCTGATATCGTCCTGAAGGGCCTTGCAGAGGTTGATAGTGGTTGATACCCTATCTTTAACCTCAAGGTCCTCTTCAAGAGATAGTCGCCTTTCTAACTGGGCAATTATTTGGTTAAGGGAGAGTTTATCCCTAAAGGCCCTTAGCCTTTCAATAAGACCCTCACCAATAGGTGAGAGGTAGCTTGATGTGGCTGGATAGGTCACCTCAGTCCTAAAAAGTTGCTCCATAGCCTCATAAAGGGCATCAACTACAATCTTCAATCCCCTGAGCCTATTAAGTAACCACTTGACCCTAAAGGGGCTAATTGATATGCCTACTGCTTTGGATAAGGCATCATCAATCTCATGGGCCTCGTCTATAATGAGTGTCTCATGGGAAGGTATAAGGCTGCCATCAGAAAGGAGGTCAAAGGCAAGGAGGTAGTGGTTTACAACAATAATGTCTGCCCTGTATAGCCTCCTGTAGTTTTTAAAATACAAGCACTGCTCATAAAATGGGCACTGTCTGCCAGCACAGTCCATGGAGTCGCCGGCAACCTGACTCCAGAACTCGGGCAGGTATTCAAGGTCGTCCTTGTCACCGGTAGTAGTCTTGGCTGCCCAATGGAGAAACCTCTTGTCTGTTATCCTCAGCGGACCGTAGTCATTAAACCTCTTTATACATAGATAGTTGTTCTTGCCTTTAAGGACACCATATGTAAAAGGTCGGTAGTTGAGTCCTTGCAGAAATAGTAGGTCTTTCCTTGCAAGCTGCTCCTGTAGGGCAATAGTGGCAGTAGATACAACGGTCTTTTTGCCTGACAATATAGCAGGTATGAGGTAGGCAAAGCTCTTACCAGTCCCTGTGCCTGCCTCTACCAATAGCCTCTTAGCCCCCAAGATGGCCTCATAGACGGCCTCTGCCATCTGTTGTTGCTCTGGACGGTCTTCGTAGTGGGGCAGATTTGTCTTGAGAAAATCAAAAAAGTCTCTGAGGTGTGTGCTCATCGCTCACCAAAGATGGCAGTCCCTACCCTTATATAAGTCGCCCCTTCCTCTATGGCCACCTCACAGTCATGGGACATGCCCATTGATAGATGGGGCAAGGCAATGCCCCTATCCTGTACGGTCTTTCTAAGGGCTACAAGCCTCCTAAAATAGGGTCTTGTGTCTTCAGGGGCTTCAAAGTAGGGTGGTAAGGTCATCAGCCCCTGTAATGAGAGGTTTCTTAACTGAGTGATATGATCTATTAGGACCCAGAGTTCATCCTCTTTAACGCCATGCTTTGTCTCTCCCTCTGAGAGCTTTACCTGGATCAGGATAGGTTGGACCTTGCCTATTTTTGAGGCCTCTTTATTTAGCTGAGTTGCAAGCTCTACGGAATCAACAGAGTGGATCATATCAAAGAGCCTAACGGCCTGTCGGGCCTTGTTACTCTGTAGATGGCCTATAAAATGCCACTCTATCTTAGAAAAACCCTCCTTTAAGGCAATTGAGGCAAAGGCTGGTATCTTGTCTTGTGCCTCCTGAACCCTATTTTCACCAAATAACCTGAGTCCTGCATCAGCGGCCTCTCTTATACGCTCTATCTCTACCGTCTTGGTTACGGCAATGAGGTTTACCTCAAAAGGGTCCCTTTTAGCCTTGATTGCTGCCCTACTAATGCGTTTGTATAGTTTTGATATATTCTCTGATATCGTCCCCTGCATCACTTCTCTCCTAACCCTTGGTTATGTATTGGCAAAAATTGACCAAAAAGACCTCCCCCATAGGTTGTCACTTTTTATGACAATCCCCAGTTTTAGGTCTTTATTATCCTCCTTGCTACATCTGGCACTGCCCTTGATACATCAGCGGTGAGTTCCTCGCTATAATTCTCCACATCAAGGGCCTCAATACCCCATACAACGACCTCTGAGGGCAGGTTTAACCCACACAAACGACCGACCTCAAGGGCGGCCTCAAGGGGGCCATCGTGGCTACAGAAGAGATTTCTGGTTGATACGATGTCTTGTGGGGTCATCCGACAGAGTTCCCATGGACTTCGCACACCAGTTACCATAGCATCTATCACCACGGCCCTGTCATAACCTACCATTGCCTCCATCAACCTTATACCCCCTGCATAGACCTCAGTTACATCTACTACAGGGCTATCAATAGCACTTGCAATGGCCCTTGCTACCTTTATCCCAACACCGTCGTCAGTGAGTAATGGATTGCCAAGTCCGATAATAACGGTCTTCATCACCTTCAAAAAGGGGCCTCACTTAAGACCACATATATTGTGAGGCGCAGATCTACCACATACAAAAAATGGATATAAAAAGATCGCTTTAGGCATAACAATTCATAGGTAATCACTTAATCCACTGTATATCACAGCATATAATATAGAACAAAAGTGCCTTTTTGGCAAAGGCATTGACCAAATAAGGCAGTTACAAGAAATGGAAATTAGTGCCAAAAAGAGGTCTTAAAAATCGGGACGCTGGATTAACCCAAAAATTTAAAAGGATATTTCCCCACTCTCTACAAGGTGGGCAACCAATTCCCTCTGGAAGCAATATTTGTGTTAAGCCGTGCGTTGGAGGTTTTTTGCCAAGCATAGAAAACTTAGTGATAAAAGGTTATTGGCAGTCCAGCCTCCACTGTAACAGCATTTTTTTGCATTAATAAAGCTATTGATAAAGCAAAAAACGGGCATACAGGCACCCTATGGGGGAGGCAACTAACATTTAAAAGACGCAGCCCAAATAGAGGCAGGTAGGCAACAGGCTGGCTAAATTCCCGAATCCGTGTCTGTGGTTATATATATTTTTTAGTAGCCCTTAGGCCAACACTATGGCAGCCCACTTTATGTGAGGGGGTCGTGGATCTTGATCTCTTTGCTTACACCTTTATAAGGCGAACTGTCAGAGATGGTGATGTCGCCGTATTTGGTCTGAAAGGCTATGAGTTCTTCAAGGGTATTGATCTCTACTACCCATTCCTTCACCCTTGCCTTTTTATCACACACGACCATACCGTTTTCCTCCCGGTGGTTTTCCCCACCCTGAAGCCAGTCCTTATACCAGATCTTCTGCTTTGCCTCCTCAAGGGTCCTTACGGTCCTATAATCCAGTGGCACCAGCACCTCTTCCGATGCCTCTTCACAGGGCCGCCTGCTCTCAGAGGGCGAGATGTTACTCCTGCTTACAATAAATCTCATAAATTGCTCTCCTTGTATGTGATATTACTTACAGTGCAATTACACAGAAAACACAAAGTAAAATAACATAGTGCACCTTTACTACAGGATAAGCCATCATCAAAAAGGGTCTGGTAGCCCACCATTTAAGATTACATCCTCTTTGAGACTTCTATGCCACCCTGTGAACTCAGTGGTTTTATTTAACTGCATTTTTTAATGTATTAGTATTACGGGTTTTGACCCTTAAGGGCAACCTTTATATCACACTTCCTGTCAACCCTAAGGGCTGAAACCACATTGGCCCCCACCATTCCAAGTAAAGAGGTAGCAATCACCGTAACAATGCCAACAACAAATACACCCACAACCATCGCCGTTGCCACAATCAGGCGTGGAGCCAAATCGGCATTAACCGGTGAGCCAAAAAGTCCCTTTGCAATGTTAAGCCCAATTACACCACCTAAAAACGAACCGGGAAGCAGACCAAAAAGTGTAAATAGTACTGCACCACCTATTGCCCCAATTATTAACCCCTTTTTGTCTCTATTTTTCATGACTGCACCTCCTGTTTTATTTATGACACTACAAGCATTTATTGTGCCAACTTCTGTTGAAGGACAGTTAACCTAAAAAATCCAATTAGAAAAATCAAGAAAGGTGGGCAACCACTTCCAGAGGGGGGCATTGTTTCAGTTAAACCGTGCGTTGGCTGAGTAAATATATTTTGCATTAATGCAAAACCCATTTTTACCTTCGCAGGGATGCGAAATAATCACTGTCATTAAGGGTTCTTTAGGGTGAAATGGCTTTAATTCTACACTGCCATAGCACTTTGAGATGGTGGGTGAGTATTTAAACAAGGGAGACGGGAGAAGTCTAATTTTACACAGAAGGGATAGGGCGTTATTAACGAATCTGCCCTACCCCGCTTGAGGCTTGTTACTACATCTCGTTAATCGTGATAGCCGAGGTTGGACATACACCCAGACAGCTCTCACAAAACACGCACTCTGAGGTCTGGTAAGGGTCTGACTTGCCATCAACCATCCTGAAGACACCCTGAGGACATATATTGACACACTCCTCACAGCCTTCACACTTGGCTGCATCAACAATAACCATGTACATATCTGCTTTTCACCTCCTTGTTATATTGGTGTAGAAAACTCATCCTAAAACGGACTGGATTTTAAAAAAGACCTGACAAGGCTGTCAAATAAAAACTAAAACCTCTTCACATTTAATACGCTCACGAGGTTGAGTATCTCCATAAGGTTATAAAGCCTCTCATCTTTGACAAGCATGTTTATGCCCACATTATCCACATGGACGAGCTTAAGAAGGAAACCTATTACTGATGATGGCATTGATAATGAGTCAGGTATCTTTAGGGTAATCTGTGTGGCGCCTTTAGTAATAACTGACCTGACCGTATCCTTGATTGCCTGATAGTCATCAATACTCTGGATGTTACCAGTGATCGTAATCTCCGATGCCCCTGTTAATTTAGCCTCCATTATCTGCCTCCTTGTCTAATTTCTTTATGAGAGTTACTTCATTCCCCTTGTGGCTATAGTATATGCCATCTGCTATAGTTTGGGCAATTTTAACGCCCCTTCCTGAAAATTCCGAGCAATCATTACCACACTGTAATAATGTCCTGACATCAAAGCCCTTCCCCTCATCGGCAATTGTTATTAGCAACATCCAGCAATCACCGTAAGGGTAAATCCTTATTTTTATGTGGATCCTCTTGGTGTTTGTGGCTTCCTGTCTTTTTAGATAATCCTCATAAAGGTCTTGGGCTATCAATTTTCTCTTTTCTGTGGCCTCTAAGTCTATATTGCCGTGCTCATATGCGTTAAATAAGAGCTCTGTAATGGCGCTCATGAGCACCAACGCCTCACTACTACTGGTGAAATTGGATAAAATAGAATTGATCTCCTCAGTAGCCTTAGAGATCTCCCCTAAACAACTGTTGATAGTTATGTCCCTTTGAAGTGCGGGTTTAGGGGGCAACTTATTGAAAAATATAATAGTGATGTCATCGGTAGGGGTATCCATTTGGCTTCCAAAATACCCAAAGAGTTCCTTTGCAGAGTAACTTCTACAAAAGTCCCTTTCAAGGTGTTCATCGTAGATCACATGATTGCCTGAAAAACACTCATTAAGCCCATCACTGTAAAACAGCATCTTTGTTACATCTTTGATACTGACCTCATCAATCCTGTAGGGTATGGGGAACTTCATTATTGGCTGATTGTTGCTCCTTATTTTAAGCACTTCTCTGTCACGATCTATTTCTTTAAGCAGTAGTATTGGTGGCTCAGAGAAAGTGGCATATCGCATCTTGTCGTTCTCAAAATCAATATCTATAAAGGACAGACAGACTATCTCGTCCTCAAGCAGCTCTTCTTTTATAAAATTGTAGTAACTGTCTATGCATTCCTCAAGCCTGAATTCTCCCTGCTGTTTTGCCTTAAAGACAAAGTGGTTGATGTAGGAGGTAGAGAGGATCGTTGTGACCGATGCAGAAAGGCCCTTCCCCATGGCATCCACAAGGAGTATAAAATACCTCCCCTGACCAATTTCTCGGATTGAGTAACTATCGCCACTTATGATATCAAGGGGCTTGAAGATATGACTACAGTGCCACTCAACATGGCACCCGTCTTTATGGATGTCAATCTTCTTTAGGTAAAGGTCGTTTTTTATAATATTGAGCTCTTTTTTTAAGGCCCTCTCCTGTTGTTGGAAGTGATACTTTTCGCGGTATTTGAGTAGTTCCAGTTCCTGCTCTCTGGTCTTGCGTTCAAGGTTTTCAAGTATGACCCTCTGGGTGGCGATCTCTATGGCAGTGTATAGGTTTTTGAAGTCAATAGGCTTTGCCACAAACTGGGTCACGCCGAGGTTGATTGCCCTGATAAGGAATTCTGTATCAATAAAACCTGTAAGAAGTATGATTGGGGTGTTTGTATCGATCTTTCTTATCTCCTGTATCATATCAAGGCCACTCATCTCGGGCATGATGTTGTCGGTAATGATAAGGTCTATAAGGTTACCTCTAAACTTTTCAAGCCCCTCAATGCCATTTTTGGCAATTAGCATCTCTTTAAAAAGGCCTGAGAGCTTCCTCTTAACGGTGAGTCTGAATATCTCCTCGTCCTCAACATACAAGACTGTAAGCGAGGAGGTGATCTTCCTTAACTTTTCAAGATCATTCATTATGCGTAACCTTTATTATTTGGTATTAAGGATAAAGGATATGAGGGATTGCCTTTGGTTGATTATCATTACCCTATGTCCATTGATATTACCTTGGGCAGGTAAGTTCTTTAAATATCCCCTGAGTTCAAGGTCTATAAATAGCCTGCGGAGGCACTCCCAATCCTGCGAATTAAGGGCCAATGAGGCTATATCTAAGTCAAGGGGCACATTGGTATTAATCACTGAGAGCCTCTTTGAGAGACTGATAACCTCAAGGTTATCTAAAACCAGTGCCCTTAATTTTTCATTTCTGATGTTTTGGGCATTGTTAATAAGGGCCTCTAAGGAACCTGCCTCTTTGATGAGTTCTTTGGCCTTCTTATCGCCAATGCCCTTGACGCCGGGGATATTATCACTACTATCACCAGCAAGGGCCATGATATCTGGTATCTTTTCAGGCCCAACATCAAACCTCTCAACTACCTCCTTTACCCCTATCAAGAGGTCTTTCTGAGGGTCAAAAATCCAGACATTATCACCTACAAGCTGTAGCATATCCTTGTCATTGCTAAGGATGTAGACCTCGTGGCCCATTTGGGATGCCCTTTTTGCTATGGTGCCGATTATGTCGTCGGCCTCATAACCGGGTGCCTCAATGACCCTTATGCCAAGACAACCAATAATCTGTCTGATTAGGGGTAGTTGTACCGCCAAATCCTCAGGCATTGAGGGCCTATTTGCCTTATATTCTGCATAGGCAATATGCCTCACTGTGGGAGATGCGCTGTCAAAGGCCGCCACAATGGCATCGGCCCCCCTGTCTTTAAGTAGTTTAAAGAGCATCCCTGTAAAGCCGTAAATGGCATTTGTGGGAAAGCCCCTTGAGGTGCTAAGCCCCCTTACGGCATGGTAGAACCTGTAGATGTAAGAATTGCTGTCAATAAGAAATAGTTTCATCTGTAATGACACTGTTACCAAAATTGAGGGCTTCTTAGGGTAGTCAATAGTGATCGCATTTTTTACGCCTCTTACACGTTATATGTTGATCTTTTTGATATTGACCCTTGAGAGGTCCATCTTGCCTAATCCCTGCTGGGCTGCAATCCTTACAAAACCAAGGTCACTGCCCTTCATGCCAAAGAGGGTAGCACCATAGGCATCAACGGCCACCTGATCGGTGCCAACCACAATGGTATCAAGTCTCTTTACATCCTCAAGACTTCCGCCCTGCGGGCCATTAGCGGTGAGTATCCTGATAGCATCAAGCACCGTAAGGGTGGGCTTTAAGACCCTTGAAAGGTCAACAAGGCTCTCATCAAGCCTCTGATGGATGTGTCTCCTTGAGCCACCCATAACACCCATCCAGTTTTTCATGGCCAAGGTGAGTTTGCTGAGGCTGTGATGCTTTGCAATGGGAACATTTATGACCTTGTCTGCCTCAAGGACATCGGTATAAAGAGGCCATGATTTAAGCGCCTCCCCTTTTAAGGGGACCTCTTTGTATTTTTTATCATCCATGTAGTGGACCTCTGCACCAAGGGGCTTAACGGCAGGCTCAATGCCACTTTGGACATAGCACCTGCGGGGGGCATTAACGGTCCTATCAAAGACCTTTACCTTCTTGGCCCCTGCCTCAAAGCACAGTTTAACAATTGCGGCCACAACCTCTGGATTGGTATTTGCTGCCTGTTCAGGGGTCCTGTCCCAACCGATATTGGGCTTTACTACTACTACATCACCCCTTGAGATGAACCTCCCCATGCCACCAAACTCCTTAATTGCGGCCTCTACAAGGGCCATTGGAGATGGCCCCTTTGCCACCACCATCTCAAGGGCCGATGCCTCTACTTGAGGCAATAGCCAATCGCTCCCCAAATTGAGTGCCGACCCTAAACCCACAACCGACGCTGCCTTTAGAAAGTCTCTCCTATTCATAGGCTCCTCCTTTGTCCCTTCCTAAGGGACAGTCTTTACATTTTGGTCTTTTCCTGCAAAACTCCTTGCCCACCCTAACGATCAGGGCATGATACTCATTATACAACTGCAGATCCCTGCTTAAATGACTATGAAATAATTCCTGACACTCATCATAGGAGGCATCTTCAGAGATTATACCATGTCTTGAAAGGATCCTTTTTGTGTAGGCATCTATCACAAAGACCCGTTTATTTAAGGCATAAAGAAGTATAGAATCAGCAGTCTCCTTGCCTATACCTTTGACCTGAAGGAGTTTGGCCCTTAAAACATCTGCATCTTCATGTTGCATGTTCATGAGGCTACCCCTGTATTGGTGAACAAGAAAGTCAACAAAGTTCTTTAGCCTTAGGGCCTTCACATTAAAATAGCCCGAGGGCCTTATGAGTTCTGCAAGCTCATTGTGGCTTATTTTGAAGATTGTCATCGGTGACAGGCAGCGTGCATCTCTTAGGTTTTTGATCGCCCTCTCTACATTCTGCCAATTGGTATTTTGTGTAAGTATGGCACCTACAGCCACCTCAAAGGGCGTATCACCAGGCCACCAACCCTGTGGACCAAAGGCGTCGTAAAGGCGATTGTAGATTTTTAGTAGTTTTTTGTTCATTAGATTTTAGTGTGCCATTTTTTATAGCCTATTTGTCCACTGGGCAGCTAATCCAAACCCAATTTGGGCGATTCTTCCAACAATAAGGGGAGAGATTGCCCCAAAAAGCTTATGAGCAAAAGCTCTTTTGTCTCCGTCAGTATTGCATGGATTTCACCCACTAAGTCTGAGGACACGGGGTCTCCATATTGAAAGCGTCTTAACGAATTCATAAGGTTTGAGGGGCAGTCTCTCCCCGCTGTTTTTTTACAATCGCCCAATTTAGGTTATAATGGATTCCTAACCGACTTTAAAGCCATATATCATAGAGGTCTTTTGTCGGCCTCAAAGGAGACTAACCATGGCAAGACACACCTGTAGTAGCTGCAGTTTGAAGGCAAGATATGATGAGAGACCTCATTCTATCCTTGGAAGATTCTGGCGCTGTCATATCAACTATTGCCCAGGCTGGAAAAGATACTTCCTGTCTCTACCCCCTGAGGAAAAGGAAAAAATAGCAAAACGGTACAATTTTAGTCGTTATCAATAAATGGCTGAGATAGGATACCCTATGTTTGAACTCAAGACAATACTGCTTTTCCTGTTAACAGCAGTGGCAGAGATCTTGGGTTGCTACCTTCCTTACCTATGGCTCAATCAGGGCAAAAGCCCATGGCTACTGATTCCCGCAGGTTTTAGCCTCGCACTCTTTGCATGGCTATTGTCGTTGCACCCAACCGCTGCAGGGAGAGTCTATGCCGCTTATGGTGGTGTGTATATAGTAGTTGCAATTTTTTGGCTTTGGGCAGTTGATGGGATAAGGCCTACAGTGTGGGATCTGGTTGGCTCTTCTGTGGCCCTTTTAGGCATGTCAATCATCATGTTTGCACCGACAAAAGGCTAAGTCTCTTGATAAGAAACGGGTAGTAGTTTGCCTTTTATCCACACAGTGAGATCCATCGGTGGAGGGTGCAAAAAAGGGGAGAATTAAAATGCTAAGCAATTTATTCTATGGGCAAGGCATGCGGCGCCAAAACCGTTGTCTATGTTCATCACCGCAATGCCAGGGACGCAGGAGTTCAACATTGCAAAGAGTGCTGTAAGTCCACCGAGGCTTGTGCCATAACCAGCCGAGGTGGGCACTGCTATTATCGGTTTATCAATTAGGCCACCTACTACTGAGGGGAGTGCCCCTTCCATGCCTGCCACCACAATGAGCACCTTTGCCTCTGTTAACCTCTCTATATTGCTAAACAGACGATGGATGCCTGCAACGCCCACATCATATATCATATCAGCCCTGTTGCCGAGAAACCTTGCCGTTACAAGGGCCTCCTCTGCAACGGTAATATCTGAAGTGCCAGCGGTAAGGATCAGTATATTCCCCCGTTTTGGCTCAAGGCCTCCACAGGAGATCACCGCCCCTTTTGGATGCCACTCTGCCTTTGCAATATTCAATTTTTCAAAGACCGACACCCTTGCCTTTGTGATGAGAAATCTACCGCTTTGTTTATACATTGCCTCTGCAATGGCGATAATCTCCTCATCATCCTTATTTAGTCCAAAGATTACTTCTGGGACACCGCTTCTTAGGTGCCTGTGGTGATCAATACAGGCCGATGAGATATACTCAAGGGGGAGCCTCTTTATCTTGGCTATGGCCGATTCTACAGAGAGGTCACCACTCTGAACCTGCTGAAGTAGGTGCTGTAACTGACTAATATCCATCAAACTCGGCCTTAAGGGAACGGGTCATTAGGTCCTTTACGGCCTCAAAGGGTGGTTTATTTTTATAAAGCGTAAGGTAAATCTGTTCCGTAATGGGCATCTCTATAGAGAGCCTCATTGAGAGCTCATAGGCAGCCTTAGTGGTTGACACACCCTCTGCTATTGACTTTGTGTTTGCCATAATGTCTTGAAGCCTTTCGCCCCTACCTAACTTGTATCCTACGGTAAAGTTTCTCGACATCATTGCGGTGCATGTAAGCATTAGGTCTCCAAGTCCACTGAGACCTGAAAAGGTGTTTTCCCTTGCGCCCATAGCCACACCAAGCCGCGTTATCTCCGATAGCCCTCTCGTCAGTAAGGCTGCCCTTGCATTGTTTCCAAGCCCAAGACCTTCACAGATACCAGAGGCAATGGCTATCACATTCTTTATAGCACCGCCTACCTCTACACCTACCACATCATCATGGGTATAAACCCTGAAAAAGTCGGTAGTAAATAACTCCTGTAGGATAAGGGCAGACCGCTTGTCCGTTGCGGCAAGGGTAACAGCAGTGGGTAGTTTTAAGGCCACCTCTTTGGCAAAACTCGGTCCAGAAAGGACGGCTACTGGACGACAGAGTATATCCCCTATAATCTTAGAGGGCAAGCAATAGGTATTGTTTTCAATACCCTTTGAGGCACTTACCACAATAGCATCAGCCTTTACATAGGGCTTTATAGCAGTAATCACAGGCCTTATATGTTGAGTAGGGACAACGCTAATTACATAACGGGCGCTCTCTACAGCCTCTTTGTAATCATTAGTAGCATGGACATTGTGAGGCAGAATAATATCAGGCAGGTATAGGTCGTTTTTACCAACACTGTTTATACATCCCACGACCTCGCTCTCATAGGCCCAAAGGGTGACATCATAACCCTTTTCAGCAAGGTGGGCAGCAATGGCCGTTCCCCAACTCCCTCCACCTATTACGGATATGTAGCCATTAGGATAATCCATAGGCCTGAAATCATAGCAAATAAGGCATTTGTGAGACAAGCGATTTAACCTAAAACAGAGATAGAAAATTGTTCAGCCAGCAGATCCCACCTCCCCTTGCAGGAGGGGCGAGGGGTAGGGTGCAAAGTAGGGAGGGGTCTCCTCTATGGTGGACTTTTCACCCTCTCCCTATACCTCTCCCATCAAGGGTGAGGGAACAGTTTTAGGAATTTTTCTCTCTGCCTTGTGTAGTGAGAGAGGAAAAGGGTAGAACTAATTAGGTAATTTGTAATCTACGCTTTAGCCTATTGATTACTAGTCTGCCCTTTCTCAACGCGCTCACATCCTCTCTGGCGATGAGACACCAAGCAGGCCTAATCCATGGGAGATTACAGCCTTTAGGGCCTTACAGAGGGCCAACCTTGAATATGTGGCCTGTTTATCCTCTGTAATTACTCTATGTCTGTGGTAATAAGGGTGAAAGAGGGCCGCCAATTCCTGAAGATAAAAGGCTATCCTATGTGGTTCACTGGTCAATGTGGCAGACCTTAAAAGCATGGGGTAGGTTAGGGCCTTTTTTAAGAGCCTCAACTCGTCTTCATTAAGGTCTAAATCGCTATAAAGGCTGTCCACATCAAGACCCAACTCTGCTGCCTTCTGGATAATGCTGTTAATCCTTGCATGGGCATACTGGACATAATAGACCGGGTTGTCTGCAGTCTGTGCCTTTGCCTTTTCTATATCTATATCAAGGGGGGTATCGTGCCTCCTGGTGAGAAATAGAAACTTTGTGGTGTCTGGGCCTATCTCATCCATTACCTCTCTCAGGGTGACAAACTCACCTGCCCTCTTAGACATCTGAACAGGCTTGCCATTCCTTAGGAGATTGACTAATTGAATAAGTAACACCTTAAAGGACCGGGCAGGTAGCCCAAGTCCCTGCAACACCGCCGATACCCTTGCAATATAGCCATGGTGATCTGCCCCCCAAAGGTCAATGACCTCATCAAATCCCCTGTCAAGCTTCTGTTTATGGTAGGCAATGTCTGAGGCAAAGTATGTGTACTGACCATCTTGCTTTATGACCACTCTATCCTTATCATCACCAAAGGCAGTGGACCTAAACCAATGGGCGCCTTCCGACTCATACACAAGCCCCCTTGCCTTCAGGTGCTCAAGGGCTGCCTGAACAGCACCACTTTCATAGAGGGCCTTTTCACTCTGCCAGGAGTCAAAGACTATACCGAAATCTTCAAGGTCTCTCTTTATCTCCCTTAGCATCAACGAGCAGGACAGTTCATTGACTACTGCAGATACCTCGTTGTAATCGGTCTCGCAAAACCTGTATTGCCTTACAAGGGCAAGAAATTCTGGCTGAGAGGCGATCTCTGCGATGTATTCACCCCTGTAACCGTCCTCTGGAAAGGGATAGTCTGACTGACCGCACTGCACTTGCCGGTATCTTGCAAAGACCGATTGACCAAGCTTCTGTATCTGCACGCCTGCATCGTTGATGTAGTATTCACGCTCTACCTGATAGCCCATTGCTGTAAGTAGATTTGCCAAAGCAATGCCTACTGCCGCACCCCTTCCATGACCAAGATGAAGGGGACCCGTAGGATTGGCACTCACAAACTCTAATTGGACCCTCTTGCCCCGACCTATGTCCTCAACAAAATAGGAACTACCTTCCTGTAGGAGGGCCTTTAGTTCTGAATAGAGCACACCTTTTGAGAAGACAAAATTGATAAAACCCTGTCCAGCGACCTCAATCCTGTCAAACAGGCCATCCTGTTTTGACATTATGCGGTCCCGTATCTCTGTGGCTATCAACTTTGGCCCCCTTCTTAGTAACCTTGCAAGCCTCATTGCTACAGGGGTGGAAAGGTCGCCAAGGTTTTCGTCTCTTGGGACCTCTATGTCAACAGGTCCTAAAGGAGATTGGCCATTTTCTAAATCAGAGACACCCATCTCCTGAAGGGTCTCCTTTAAGAGCTTCCTTAGTGTCTTTTCCATAGGGAGGTTTGAATTATAACTGAAGTCATTCCGAAAATGTTGTTAGTGTTTCAGAAACTTGCCCGATACATCCCTGATATGGTGAGTATTACAAATACTAAAAAGAGGGCTGTGGCAATGACTGCCGTTACCTTTCTACCAATCTTTCTATCAAACAGAGGTAAAAATACTATAATCATGGCCATTGCTAAGGGTATCAAGACAGCCCCAAAAATTGCCCAATTTCCATGAAAGTATTTTAGGAGTTCAAAGACCCACAGGAAATACCACTCTGGACGGGGTTGGTATTGTCTAACAAAATCTATCTCCCTACCAATCTGTGGCGGAAAGGCCCATACAAGCAGGAACAAGACCTCAGCACAGAGAATAATCACGATCAATATCTCTGTTAGGTAATCGGGATAGAACTCCTTTTTGGCCTTAGGGCTCACAGGCTCTGAATCAGGCTTAGGGTCTAACTGCTGGTCCTTTTGTCTCATAACCTCTTTGCTATGCCAAGCCTCTTTACCATGTGAAAGTGTGCCCACAGTAGGGCAGTGATGGTGATCGGAAGAAATAGGACATGGATACTGTAAAACCTCGTAAGGGTTGCCCCTGATACATCCTCTCCACCCCTAATTACATAAACGATATGGTCACCTACAAAGGGTATGGTCTTAAATATAGAAGTCCCCACCTCAGTAGCCCAATAGGCCTTCTGGTCCCAAGGTAAAAGGTAGCCTGTGAACCCTGAGGCCATCGCTAAGAGCATAGTAAGTGCCCCTGTAAGCCAGTTCAGGTCCCTTGGCGGCAGATATGCCCTTGAGACAAAGACCCTTATGGAATGGATGATGGTAGATATGATAAAGAGACTGGCAGACCAACTGTGTAGCCCCCTGATAATCCTGCCAAGAAAGAGTTCTTCAGTAATTTTGACCACACTATTATACGCCTCTTTCTCAGAGGGCACATAGTAAAGAGAGAGGACCAGCCCAGAGGCAACAAGGATCATGTAAAAGGTAAAGGCAATACCACCGAAACAATAGGAGTAACCCAATCCCGGAGGTATATCTCTATAGAGAAACTCCCTGTGCCTTTGGGTAAACCTGAGTTTCTGATCAAGCCATCTTAAAACCCCCATAGCCCACTAACCCCCAAAAGATGCATCAATATTTAGGCAGGGTTGACAAAAAAACCTTTGACCCAAGGTTCCATTAGGGATCTATCGTATAACATGGCCGCAGAGGCAAGTGGTTGACCTGTTGTGGCGGTGATGGTGTTGGTTGGGCATCCCTGCCTGTCTCTGTTCTAAAGGTATAAGCCTATATAAACCACATCGTCTCTAATCTTTATGGGTAGTCTATTGAGAGGCCTCATGGGTGGGCCTCCAACGACATTTCCCCACATGTCATACCGACCTGCGTGACAGGGACAGATGAACTCTTTGTTTATACTGTCCCAATTGACGAGGCAACCCAGGTGGGTACAAACAGGAGACAGGGCGATGAAACTATTATCATAGGGGGCTATATATACCCTTGCAGAACGAATCTCTCCACGCTCTTTATATTGATACTCCACCTTTTTTACATACCGTTTTGGCAGGTCATGGACCTCTAATACTGCTATATAGGTTAGTGTTTTTTCCCTATTAGCCTTAGGATATATAAAAGCGACCACCCCTAAAAGGGACATCGAAAACATACCCAAGACAAGGGATATAAAGCCCTTTAACAGCTGTCGCCTCTGCATAAACAGGAGGCCTCATAAGTACTTAAGACTTTGGATTTAAGGCCTCATTAAAGGGTTTGCCTATCTTAAAGTGTATCGCCCTCTTTGGAGGCACCTCAACCTTCTCGCCTGTTCTTGGGTTCCTTGCAGTCTTTGCGTTTCGGATCTTTGTCTTGAAGTTACCAAAACCCCTTATCTCTATCTTTTCATCCCTTCTGAGGGCCTCTTTCATCCCGTCAAAAATCGTCTCAACCACCGTCTCTACCTGTTTTCTGGTAAGCCCCTCAACCTGTTCTGCCACGCGGTCAATCAGTTCAGACTTCGTCATTATCAGACCTCCTTTACTTTGTTTATTGTTGATTTAGCTAAGGCAAAAACAAAAACTTGAGTTCATACGATGGATATGCCTGTGAAAGTGTACCCCTTAATCTGCCCTCAATAAGGTCAAGCAGGTAGTGTCTGCCCTTTTTGGTCACTATCTCAGGCTCCCCTTTGATATTACTCAATGAGGCAGCGATCTTTATAGCATCCTCAAGGGTGCCTAATTCATCTACAAGCCCCAACTTAAGGGCCTGTGCACCGGTGAATATACTCCCATCAGCAATCCCTCTAATTTTCTCTACCGGCATATTCCTACCTGATGCTACAGCGTTAATAAACTGCTCATGCACATCATCAAGCATCCCCTGAAGGATCTGCCTTTGCTCCTTACCAATCCCCCTAAAGACCGACGCCATGTCCTTATACCTTCCACTCTTTATGACCTCACTCTTTATGCCAATCTTGTCCATCAGGCCCTGCATGTTGGGTATCTCCATAATCACACCAATTGAGCCTGTGATTGTGCCGGGGTTTGCCACAATCCTGCTTGCCGGGGCTGCAATGTAGTAGCCCCCAGAGGCCGCCACCGCCCCCATAGAAACGACTACCTTTTTAGTAGTAGCAGTCTTTTTTACCTCCTCATATATCTCCTGTGCAGGCACAACGCCCCCACCTGGGCTATCTATTCTAAGAACGACGGCCTTGACCTGTCTATCCTTAGCATATCCCTTAAGCTCTTCCACTATCGTCTTAGACTGGATGATTGGCCCTTCAACCTTTATTAGGGCGATCTTCTCTTTAAAAGTGGCCTCTGTCTGTGTAAAGGTAAGCAACGCACTTAGGGCCATCAGGAAGGCTACAAAGAGGACTATAGAAAAGATAAGGGTCTTACTCTTCATTGCGTTTTATGTTCTTCATGCTCAGGCCTATCTTCTTTTCGTCCCTGTTCATTTTTATTAGCCTAACATCTATTATGTCGCCCTCGTTGACCTCTATAGAGGGCTCTATCTCGTTCTGATATACAAGGCCTTCTACCCCTTCAATACCCCCTTGAAGCTCTACGAAGATCCCAAAATCGGTCTTTTTGATAACCCTGCCCTTAAACTGCTGTCCTAACTGGAAACGGGCCGGTATCTCATTGAGCCAGGGGTCTTCTGTGAGTTGCTTTACACCAAGGGCCAACCTCTCCCTCTCAATGTCAATATTGAGCACCACAGCATCAATCTTTTGCCCCTTCTTAAACACCTCTGAGGGGTGCTTAATGTGCTTGGTCCAGGATATATCCGATATATGCACAAGTCCGTCAACACCTTCAGGCAGCCTCACAAATACGCCAAAGTCGGTTATGGTCTTGACCCTTCCACTTACCCTATCGCCTATAGAGTACCTCTCCCCTACTAAGCTCCATGGTTTTGGTTTGAGTTGTTTGATACTAAGGGAGAGCTTCCTTGAGTCAGGTATTACCGACAATATCAAGGCCTCAGTCTCTTCATTTAGGGTGAAGTATTTTGATGGGTGCTTAGGGCGAGGTGCCCAATCAAGCTCAGAGATATGGACAAGCCCCTCAAGCCCTTCTTCTAACTCAAGGAATATACCATAATCAGTTATAGTTACTACCTTGCCTTTCACCTTCATCCCAGGTGCGTACCTCTCCTCAACACCTATCCACGGATCGGGCCTCTTCTGCTTGTATCCGAGGGTCACCTTTTCGTTTGCCTCGTCGTATTTGAGCACTACAAACTCTCCCTCATCGCCTACATTAAAATGTTCCTTTGCGTGGCTTACCCTCCTCCAGGATATGTCAGATATATGTAGCAGCCCATCAATACCACCAAGATCAACAAACACACCGTAGTCCGTGATATTCTTTACGACACCCCTTATTAATTCCCCCTCTTTTATGGTCTTCTTTAACAGTTCCTTTTGTTTGTTCCTTTCTTCCTCAAGTATCACCTTTCGTGAGACAACCAGTGCAGACTGTTCACTGGAAGGCACAATGTAGTTTTTAGGATTTGAGAGCTTGAGCACCTTTACCGGCATAACCTGTCCAATATAAGAATCCTTGTCTTTTACAGTCCTTATATCAATGTGCGAGGCAGGCATGAAGGCCTTGATCCCGTTTATATCAAAGAGGTATCCACCCTTAGCCCTACCTATAACGGTGCCAGTTATAGGCCTATTGTTAGTAAAGGCATCAACAATTTCCTCCCATCTCTTGATCCTCTCTGCCCTTTTCTTAGAGAGGGAGACGATCTGTTCCCTCTCGTTTATCCTCTCCACAAAGACATCAATCTCATCACCCTCTTTAAGGGATTGGAGTTCCTCTTCAGTAAATTCTGACTTAGGTATCAGACCCTCAGACTTATATCCCACATCTACCACAAAAAAGTCATTCCTTATTGCTACAATCCTCCCCCTGTTTATGACACCGCCCTCAATCCTCTGGACGGTATCGGCATAAAAATTTTCAAGTTCTTTAATCTCCTCTTTTTGCTGTACTTCCATATTGCCCATTGCCTCCTCTATACTTAATTCTGTCTATCACCTCATTAATTATCCAATCTGGTGTGGATGCGCCTGCAGTAATCCCGATCTTATTTATACCTCTTAACCACGAGTCCTGGATCTCCGATACGTTTTCTATATGATAGGTAGGTATATTTTTAGACCTGCAGAGCCTTGTAAGTTGGGTAGTATTGGCGCTGTTTCTACCGCCCACTACGAAAATGGCCTCTACCTTATCTGTCAATCTCATAGTCTCCTTGAGTCTAAGGTCTGTGGAACTGCATATAGTATTATATACAACCAATTCTTTGACCCTTTGAAGGACCCTTTGCACTACCCTCTTAAGTGTATCTACTGGTTGAGTGGTCTGCACCACAATCCCCACCCTATTTTTTAGTTTGCCTACCTCATCTTCAGAACTTACAACAACTACATCATCGCCTGCATAGCTGACTAATCCCTTTACCTCTGGGTGGTCCCTATCCCCTATAATAAGGACCTGATAACCCCTTTGAGCCAGAGCTTTTGCATGGTCTTGGGCCTTCTTTACAAAGGGACATGTAGCATCAATAATACTGCAGCCTGTCTTTTTGAGGGCCTCTAATGTATCTACCGGCACACCGTGGGTCCTGATAATGATAGTATCAGAGGCCTTTATATCTGATAAAACCAGACCCTCTAAAGGCGTTACACCCATATCTACGAGTCTCTGTACCACCTGAGGGTTGTGGATTATAGGGCCTAATGTAAAGACCCTACTAGTGTTGGCATTTTTAAAGGCTATATCCACTGCCCTCTTGACACCAAAACAGAAACCCGCACCCTTTGCAACTATAATCTCTGTTTCTCTTTGCATAAAATTTATATAGAATACAGGATTACTTTTACATTAGGCAAGAAGACACAATTCCCAACCTCAAATTGCCGATGTAAAGGCTGCCCTGTCCGGTGGGTTTATAACTGTCAAAAAATCTATACTCCGTAAAAGACAGCACCTTCCCTATCAGTAACATTGGCTTTGTCACAAATCCATTGACAATTAAGACCGAAAGGGCATAATATTTACTATCAAACTAATAGGAATATGACATGTGGGTATCAAAGAAGACGAGATATGGATTGAGGATGCTTGTTGAGTTGGCCATTAATCAAGGAGAGCTAATCACGCTGAAGGAGATCGGCAACCGCGAGGGCATATCAAACAAGTACCTTGAGCAGATTGTTACTGCCCTAAGAAAGGCCAAATATGTAGAGGCAAAAAGGGGACCAAGGGGTGGATACAGGCTTATAAAGGACCCTAAAGACATAACGCTCCTGGATGTCTTTATGCTCTTTGAGGGGCAGGGTGCGATAGTGGAGTGTATAAGCGACCCCAAATTATGTGAAAGATCAGGGCACTGTAAAAGCAGGGCTATATGGTGTGTGGCAGACAAGAGGATCAATGAGACCCTCAGGTCTATAAGGCTCGTTGAGATAGTAGAGCAATTCAATAAGGAAGGGGCTTTGGTAAAAAACAGTAAAAACCTACGCAGTGACAAGTAGTCACAAGTGCAGATCGGTTTGGTTATAAGGGGAGATGCAGGTCTTAGCCTGCATTCTTAAATACGCAACCTTTAGGTTGCGAATACTATGTTAGTGATTTTAGGTAAAGGAGGTGATGCAAAAGAGACAATCAGAGACGCTAAAAAAAGCTTTTAAAATTTAAAAAAACAAAAAATAAGGAGGTAAAAATGAAGATGTTTTGGGCTGGAACGATACTGTTGATGCTATTGATGCCTGTTGTTGCCATTGGTGGAGAAAAGGCAAAGAGCATTGATGAATTAGCCAAAATGTATGATGTATCCTCTTGCAAGACCTGCCATGCAGAGATATACAACCAGTGGGAAAAGTCCTACCATGCAAAATCTCTGGTGGGTTCACCAAGGACCATGGCGACCCTTGCAGGTACTATCAAGGATGGGCTGCTAAAGGAGTACACAAAACTCGGACTCAAGGGTGTAAAGGATATCAAGGTTGAGCACATGATGATCTGTGCAAAGTGTCATCTTCCGCAGCTTACGAATGCCACCGATGCAGTCGCTCAGGAAATAGCACAGGCAGCCATTGACGGAGCCGATGGCGATGAGGCGGCGAGAAAGAAACTTGAGAAGCTTGGCATCAACTGTCTTATATGCCACAACCAGAAGGCCATTATACACAAATGGACCGACGGCGAGGTGGACCCAAAGGCAGTATATGGTAGAAAAGAGGGTGCCCATGCAGATGCAAAATACAACAACCTAAGAAAGAGCCCCATAATCCAAGAGTCTATACTTTGTGGTCAATGCCATGGGCTTGGACCAAACTTTGAGATGGCTGAGCCAGTGCAGTGCGCAACCCTCTATGGTAGCTATCTACATGCCTATATACCTTCTGGTGGCTCTGAGACCTGTCAGGAATGCCATATGAAAAAGGACGGACAGGGGCATTTCATGCCAGCCTACAGAGATGACAGGGTGGCCAAAAAGGCCGTGGATGTCCAGATTGAGACACAGGGATACAAGTTCCTTCCAAAGGCAGGCGATTTGGTCCCAATGGCGGTAGTGAATGTAAAACTCACAAGCAAGGCAGGCCACAGGATTCCCGATGGCTGACCATCCCCCAATAGGCTGGTACTGGATGTTACCGCTAAGACAAAGGATGGCAAAGAAGTTTATAACGGTCAGAGGATTTATATGCCTCAGTCAACTGCCAAGGGGCGCGGTGATGCGATGGTCTATGGCCCTCACAGGAAATCTGGCATGCTCCGTGACACTGCCTTACAACCCGGACAGACAAAGGTTGAGACCTTTGAGATCAAATTCCCCTATGAAGATGTTGAGAAGGATGGAAAGAAGGTGCGTGACATAAAGGCAAAGGAGCTGGATGTTATAGTCACACTGTGGCACCTGCCTGCTGGTGGTGATTTAAAGACCTTGGAGTTAAACAATGGCAAATTCCTCTTTTATGAGGGTAAAAAGACGGTCTCTGTAAAATAAAATCTATCCCATCCTCTGGACAGAGACCTAAATTCTCTGTCCAGAGGGGAATTCCATGAGTATAAGCCTTGTTTATAAGTGAATAAAAATACCAATCCCTTGAGAAGTGTCATACCTATTTACTATCCTGCCCATAATAGCCTATAAAAATCATACATGCGTGAAATTCCTGTTCTATGTTAACAGAAAAAAACAACCCAAAGTCAGATGCCCTAAAAGTTATCCCTTATTACTACCCTAATCCCTGAATCGGTAACCTTAATACCCCTTGCCCTGTCTGCCTCAAGGTCAAAGCCGATTGTAGTCCCTTCAGGGACTGAAACCCCCTCATCAATTATGGTCCTCTTGATCCGGCAGTGTCTGCCAATGTCAACGCCCTCAAAGAGTATGGAGTCTTCTACAAGACTGTAGCTATTTACCCGGCAAGATGGCCCCAGTATTGAGCGCCGCACTATACCCCCACTGGTTATGCAACCACCACATACTAAGGAGTCAATGTTCATACCCCTTCGGAAGTCATCGTCAAAGACGGTCTTTGCAGGCGGGAGGTTTCCCTGATTTGTGAGTATAGGCCAATCATAGTTATAGAGATTTAGCCTTGGGCTTACCGATACCAAGTCCATGTTTGCCTCATAGTAAGAGTCAATAGTGCCCACATCCATCCAGTAGCCACGCTCGTTTGGTGTCATTTTAGGCACACAGTTGTCGTAGAAGTTATAGGCAAAGACCCTGCCGCCCCTTTCTACCATTAGCGGTATCACATGATGGCCAAAATCAAGGTCTGAGTAGAGCCTTTTGCCCTCTTCAAGGACCTCAATGAGCCTTTTTCTATTAAATACATAGTTGCCCATTGAGGCAAAACAGGTGCTCCTACTGGGTATAACAGGAGGCTCCTTGGGCTTTTCTACAAAGGATTTGACCCTAAAGTCCTCATCCACAGACAGTATCCCAAAGCGTCGGGCCTCATCAATTGAGACCTCCAAAGAGGCTATAGTTATGTCTGCCTTATTCATCTTGTGATAACTTAGCATCTGTGAGATGTCCATCTTATATATGTGGTCACCTCCAAAGATCGCTATCATCTCGGCACTTGAAGACTTGATCAATTCTATATTCTGGTATATTGCATCGGCAGTCCCTAAATACCACTGCTCCCCAGTGGCCCTTGTCTCCGGAGAAAGGGTATCAATAAACTCGTTAAGCCCCGTCCATTTAGACCAGGAGGCCTTGATGTGCTTGTTTAGGGTATATGCCTGATACTGTGTTAGCACATAGACCTTCCTGATGCCCGAGTTAAATACATTGCTCAGAACAAAATCAATGATCTTGTACTTTCCACCAAAGGGCACCGCAGGCTTAGACTTGTGGGCTGTAATGGGATGCAGCCTCTCACCCTTGCCACCAGCCATGATCATTGCAAGGGTGTGCTTGGTTATATAGGCCCCTGAAAACATGTTTTATACCTCCTTTCAGTGGTCTTGTCTGTATCTATTTAAGATCCTGCTTAATCCTAAGAATGTCTGGCCGCTGAAGAGTTCCTCTATACTAATAGGTGTCTTTTGTATCCAACTGGGATACTCCTCTACAGTGCCGGGCATGTTCTGTTGGTCTAAAGTCCCCATAAGATCATCAAGGCTTAGTGCCAAAATGAGCGACCTTGAACGGGCAAGGTATTCGTAAATCGCGATGAGTAATTGTGGTATCATTGTCTCAGTTACGGAATATCCTTCGGGAAGTATTCCAGATCTTACAAGGGCCTCAATGAGCAGGGCCTTGTCGCGTTGCCTATCCCTAAGGGCATTAAGATAGTCTTCTTGTGTCTTAAAGAGCGATAGGGTATTCCTTAACTCAATGTCTCTACCTATCCAAAACCCATTTAAGGTGGGCAAGTCATGGGTGGTAACAGTGCACAGGGCCATATCAGGATAGTTATCAGGGGGCACAAAAGATGGATCTGGGTAGTTCCTCTGAAAGTAGAGTAGCCTGTATGAAAGCATATTATAGGCACTCAGGGCCTGACGGGCCTGATCGGTAACGGTCCCTAAGTCTTCGGCTATTATTACCGTCTTATTTAGCTCACTCTCAAGGGCAATTATCCCAAGTAGGTCCTGCCACGGATATGCCACATATACGCCCTCTGAGGGTTTAAGGTCAAAGGGTATCCAAAAGGTCCTAAAAAGCCCAAGGGCATGGTCTATCCTTAGGGCACCTACATGCTGCATGTTTTTGCGGAGACACTGGATAAAGGGCTCATAGGCGGCCTCTCTTAAGGCAAAGGGGTTTAAGGGCGGAAATCCCCAATTCTGACCCTTAGGGTTAAAGTCATCGGGCGGTGCCCCTGCGTTTGCGGTGGTGGCAAGTATGCCTTGGTATGCCCATTCATCATATCCGTCTCTGACTGAACCTACAGCAAGGTCGTTGTAAATACCAATAGACATCTGCCGTGCCTCCTCAGAGACTGAATTGAGTTGACGGTCTAAGAGCCATTGAATGAAGCAATAAAAGAGTATAGCCCTTTGATTTTCTTTCTTGAATTGCAAAACCTCCTCAGAATCAGGCCTATGAAAACCCCTATCCCACTGTCGCCATGAATATAGGGGCTTACCAGATGCCCTACCCTCGTGCTCAGCAATGGCACAGTAAGTGGCAAAATTGTAGAGGAGTTCACCTTCTTGTTGTAGGTACTGCCTAAAAGAGTATGTAAGTTGGCTATCAGGGCCCTTGTAGAAGCTCTCAAATATCTCTCTTAAAACCTTTAACTTTAGGATAGCCACCGCCTCATAATCAATAAATTCTGACTGTCTTAGGGACCGTGCCTCTTGGTCAATCCCCTTTGGTATAGTAAGCCCTATTTCTCTGAGGCCATCTATATCAATGTAGAGATAATTTCTAAAGAGCCTGCTTGTAGGTGAATAGGGACTTACCCCGAAGGGCCTCTGATTTGATATTGCATGAAGGGGATTAATCCCCACAAAGGCACCACCATGATGAGAGACCTCTTTGATACACAAACGAAGGTCCCCAAGGTCACCAACTCCCCAATTCCTTTCTGAACGAAGTGAATAGAGGTTCAATGACAGGCCCCACAGCCTTTTTGGTGTATGGCTTTGCCATATGGGAGGCGTGTAACACCTCTCAGGACAGATAATTAGTGTGCTTTTACCCTTGATGGACTTGTCTTTTATTTTTGCAATTACCTCTATCTGGTAGTATCCCAACTTGAGGCCTTCCGTAGGCACTCTTAGATAGCTCCTAATGTACCTTGTGCCTTCTATATACTTGTCTTGGGCGACCTCTATTTCCCACACTTCTTTAGTTACTACTATGTCTATGTTGCCTTTTGGGGAGAGGTACCACTTTATAGATGCACCCTTTATGTCTTCGGGTTCACAGGCTAAATGGATAGGTATTGATATGGGATTGGCCTTTATTGAAAGCACATAAACCGGTTCAATAAGCCTTGTCCAAGGCAGTCCTTTTCGGAGGTTTATCTCCTTTAGGGCCGAATCCGTGTCAATCCCCATCGCCTTGAGGACTCCAATCTTAGAGGCCAAAGATGCGGTATGCCTGTTGCCAAGGATATCCCAGTAGTGGTCAATCAAACCACACAATGAGGCCAGTTCATTTATAATCCTCTCATCTATGTCTTCCATAGCAGTTATTGTGCAATAAAAGAGGGGATAAATAACAGGTTGACTTTGTGTATTTTTAAAAATTATAATCCTGTTTCAATTTTTTAAGGAGGTAGAATATGGGCGGCGCTTACACCACATATCACCCGCACAAGATAAAGAGAAAGAGGTCTCATGGTTTTCTCAAAAGGGCGTCCTCTAAGTCAGGCAGAAAGGTGCTCAGCAGAAGAAGGGCAAAGGGTAGAAAGAGATTAACACCTTAGGATATGGTTAGTTCTCTTACAATAATTCTTCTTAAGGCATACCGTTATATAATTTCACCCTTAATGCCCCTTAGCTGTAGATTTATCCCGACCTGTTCAGAATACTCCATAGAGGCATACAGCAAATATGGATTCATTAAGGGCACAAGATTGTCGTTATGTCGCATATTTAGATGCCACCCCTTTAGTCGCGGTGGCTACGACCCCTTGAAATAGGCCTCAACTCATAAGGAAAACTCCGATGGAAAGAAACATGTTGTTGGCAGTAGTGCTATCTATAGCCATTTTAGTGGGCTATCAGTATCTTTATAACCACTATTTTCCCCCTGAACCTCCGAGACAAAACGAGGATAAGACCACTACCGAGCAAAAGACCGAGACTGCCCAACCAACAAAGAAGGAGGACACAAAGAAAGAAGGCGAAAAAAAGTCCCCTTTTACCCCTTACGAGGGTAGAGAAATCAAGATAGTCAACACTGCAAACGAGAAGAATATAACCGTAGAGAATGGCCTTATGAAAGTCGTATTTTCTACCAAAGGTGGCACTGTCTCAACGGTAGAACTCAAGAAATACAAAGATAGTAGTGGGAATCCGATCGTCCTGAAGTCTGAGGACCCCTTATCCCCCTTTGTGTTGGGTATTGATGAGGGCTTTCAATTTGCTCAGGTCAACTTTTCTACCAAAGAAAAAGACATAAGGCTTAATGCCAGTGATACCGCTGAGGTAGTCTTTGAATTCACACAGCCTGATTTGGCTATAAAGAGGACCTACAAGCTCAGCGGCAACAGTTATGCAATTGCATTAACAGACGAGGTAAAGGGTATTGGCCACTATTGGATCACCCTCGGTAAAGAGTTTGGGATATATGAAAAGTCCCAGGATGTCCACTATGGGCCTGTGGTATTGAAAGACGCCGAGAGACTTGAGTATGACCTCGGCAAGGTGGGAGAGCCAAAGTTCTTTAAAGAAGGCCTAAAGTGGGTCGCACAGGAAGACAAATACTTCTTTAGCGCCATTGTGCCTAAGGGTAAACCTGAGGAGGCAAAGGTCTGGGATAAAAACGGCACATCGCTCACCGCATTGAAGTTTGCCTCAGGGGTAAACACTTACATTGTATTTGCAGGGCCTAAGGAATACGACATGCTGTCAGGGGTTGGATATGGTTTAGAGTATATAGTGGACTTTGGCTTCTTTTCCTTCCTTGCAAGGCCCCTCTTTTGGGTGCTTAAGCTCTTCTATAGTTTTACCCACAATTATGGCCTGGCAATCATAATTCTGACCATTTTGGTGAGGATCCCCTTTATCCCCATAATCAACAGTGGTCAAAAATCCATGAAGAAGATTCAGGATATCCAGCCAAAGATGGCAGAGATTAAGGAAAAATACAAGAACGATCCCCAGAGGATGCAGCAAGAGCTGATGGCCCTTTACAAGACACACAAGATCAACCCCATGAGTGGTTGCCTCCCCATACTCCTTCAAATACCCGTATTTTTTGCCTTATATAAGGTTCTGCTTATCGCTATTGAGCTCAGAAATGCGCCATTTGTATGGTGGATAACAGACCTATCGGCAAAGGATCCATACTACATCTTACCGATTATTATGGGGGCTACAATGGTCATTCAACAGAAGATGACCCCCTCAGCAATGGATCCTACACAGCAGAAGATAATGATGCTTATGCCCGTGATATTTACATTCCTCTTCCTCACATTCCCGTCGGGATTAGTGCTCTACTGGTTGGTAAACAACATCCTGAGCATAGCCCAGCAGTATTACATCAATCAGAAGATCAAAAGGGGATCGGTCTGAGCCTCCGACCAACGCCGCCCCCACCCGCTTTCATTTGAGGGCAGTGTTTCAGGTAAGTCGTGCCTTGTTGGTTTTTTAGTCAAAGATTCAAATAGCTCAGCGCTAAAAGGGTGTTGGCACTCCTGCTTCCACTGTAACTGCGTCTTTGGTGGTTAACTTATCGGATTAACAATATGGCTTCAGTGCCGGAATTGCCTTTCAGGGACTTGTGTAATTTAGTTTTAAAGGTCTCTAAAATCCTTCTCCGATGAGGTCAGTAGCATAGAACCCTTTTGAAGGCCCAGCATCTTTGAGAGTGCATCGCACTTTGCCTGGAAAAGAAAGAATATATTTGTCTTGTGGCCCCTATAGTCGTGGAGGGTCTCAAAATTCCCCTGCCCCTTGCTTATTATTAAGGGGTATCTCTTAAACTCCCTCTGAAATGCCTCTGAGGTCCAATCAAGTATAGTGCCTATACAGTCAGAGCCATTATCAATCACCCTACATACCTCTAAGAGACCAACCTCTTTTGCGTCTTCAATAGTTGCATCATTAAGCACATTTTCGCCCTTGACCACGGCCGTGATCTCCTTTCCCATTTCAGTTAGTCTCTCAATAAGCAAACGGTCAAAGAGGGCCTCACCTGTGTTGTCTAAAAGGTAAAGTATATTTTCGGCGCGGTCAATTGCATCTACCAAGTCATCGTATCTGTCAATCGCAAGGGGTGAATTTAGGGCCCTGTCAATAGTTCCCCTGATATCTATGCTTGTGAATATGCCAAAGTCAATGATGTTGCCCGCTATGGCGAGCCTTACTGCCACATTTAAAGGGTCAGTACTGGAATTGACTGAGTCTTTCAGCTCCCTGTAAAGTCCAATCGCTACAGAGTTGTAACGACTCTTGATGTCTTTAAAGGGGTCTCTCCCGATGCTCTGTCTAAGACGACGATGTAAGAGTGTTGTAAAGTGGGCAGGCGTTTTAGATGTGTCAACCGATGGTAACATTTGTGAGGCCTCCTTAAGGGTCTTTAATTGCATGGCCTCCTCAACCCTGGCATGGCCGAGGGCTATAACAACCTGCCTAAGAAAACAAGGGAAACAATCCGCTGCGACCCTCATGGTCTCTGCAGTGCCTTCATGGCTATGTCTCTTCTATAGTGCATGCCCTCAAAACTTATATGACCCACTGCCTCGTATGCCCTTTGTCTTGCCGTGGCAATGTCTGAGCCAATGGCCGTCACACCGAGCACCCTGCCGCCCTTTGTGACATATCTGCCATCTTTAAAGTCTGTGCCTGCGTGAAATACAACCACATCCTTCATAGACTTAACCCTGTCAAGCCCTTCTATTGGCTTTTCCTTTTCGTACTCACCCGGATATCCCTTAGAGGCAAGCACCACACAGACAGAGGCATTATTGCCCCAACGGACCTCTTTTTCGTGTAACCTGCCCTCTGTAACGGCCTTGGCAATATCAAGAAGGTCGCTCTCTAATCTACAGAGTACCGGCTGTGTCTCAGGGTCTCCAAGCCTACAGTTGAACTCAAGCACGAAGGGCCTCTGGTCTTTTATCATGAGCCCTGCGTAAAGGACACCCTTGTAAGTAATGCCCTCAGACTTGAGGCCATTAATAGTTGGGTATATGACATCTCTCATAACGACCTCTTCAAGGGCATTTGTAACTATTGGGGCGGGGCTATAAGCACCCATACCTCCTGTGTTTGGACCCTCATCCCTGTCATAGACCCTTTTATGGTCCTGTGAGCTTGCCATAGGCACTATGGTATTGCCATCAGTAAGGACCATAAAGGACGCCTCTTCACCCTCAAGGTGCTCCTCTATTACTACACGATCTGCAGCATCACCAAATATCCTCTCTTTAAACATAAGCCTCACGGCATGGAGGGCCTCATCAAGGGACTTTGCCACAAAGACACCCTTGCCAGCTGCAAGGCCATCGGCCTTTACGACTATTGGTGCACCCTTCATACGCAGATACTCTTCTGCCTGAGTTAGTGAGTTAAACACCCTGTAATCGGCCGTGGGTATCTTGTGCCTCTTCATAAACTCCTTTGCAAAGACCTTGCTTGACTCAAGCCTTGCTGCTGCAGAGTTAGGTCCAAAGACCCTCAACCCCTCCCTCTGAAAGGCATCCACTATGCCCTTAGCAAGGGGCAATTCAGGCCCAACTATGGTAAGGTCAATCCACTCATATCTGACAAGGTCAATGAACTTCTGAAAGTCAAGGGGATCGGCGTCAATGCATTCTGCTATCTCAGCAATTCCAGCATTTCCAGGGCAGCAAAATATCTTATCAACGAGCCTTGATTGGGCAAGTCTCCAGACTATTGCGTGTTCCCTCCCACCACTTCCTATAACAAGTGCCTTCATGGCATTACACCCCTTGTAGCCTTGAACTTAAATAATTGCTGATTGCAAGGTCATACTGAGAGGTCCTCTCAAACACCTTCTGTGCAAGCCTTAACCTGAGGGACCTGTCAATATCGCCATTTTGCCTCTTCATGGTCTCAATAACTATAGGATAATCTTGGGGGTCTACTATTACCACAACCCCCTCAAAGTTCTTAGCCGCTGACCTAAGCATCGTAGGACCGCCGATATCTATATTCTCAATGGCCTCCTCAAAGGTCACACCTACCTTGGCTACAGTCGCCTCAAAGGGATAGAGGTTTACCACCACCATGTCTATGGTCTCTATGTGGTGCCTCTTCAAGGTCTCCATGTGAGATGGGTTATCTCTCCTTGCAAGTAACCCCCCGTGAACCTTCGGGTGTAAGGTCTTGACACGACCATCCATGATCTCTGGAAAGCCTGTGTAGTCTGAGACATCAGTTACCTTTAGCCCTGCCTCCCGTAAGGTCTTGGCCGTACCACCAGTGGATATGATCTCTACACTAAACTGCACCAAATCCCTTGCAAAATCCACTATCCCCGACTTGTCTGAAAGACTGATTAGTGCCCTCTTAATCATCCATCCCTCCCAAATTTTTATAATTAGCACCTAAATTTAGTGATTCCTAACAGTATTGTCATTCCAGAGGCGGAACGATGAATCCTACCTTGCATCTATGAGCGATAAGGTTCTTTATATTCCATCAAAACGGCATCCCCTCACAGAAGCGATATTAGGGAAACAACATAGTCAGGAAGCGGGGAAGTGCGCTAGTAAAAGCTGCTTTAATTTCAATTACCTAATTGCTATCTCACTTCCTTGCCATCCAACTTCCTGATTCCTTACTTTCAAGATATAGACTGCCGCGCTATGCCGCCATCGCCTTTCTTACACTCACTCAATTTGGGCTTAAAGGTGTCCCCTATTGGCAAGGCTTACATATCTGCCATCACCTACAATCACATGATCAAGGACCTTTATGCCTATTATCTCCCCTGTCTGCTTGAGCCTTTCTGTAATGGCCAAGTCCTTGGGGCTTGGCTCTGGGTCTCCGCTCGGGTGATTGTGGACAAAGATTACCGCAGCACCGGCCACCCTTATGGCCTCTTTGAATGCCTCTCGGGGGTGTATGAGCGACTCATTAAGGGTGCCTGAACTGACCTCATATTCCTTAATTAGACGATTTTTGACATCAAGTATAAGGCAATAGAATTTTTCCTGAGACAGTGTCTTGAGCCTTGGGGCAAAATATTCATAGACCGATTGACTACCCTGAAAGACCGCTCCACTACAGGCCTTTTCTGCTACAAGTCTCTTGCCAATCTCAAAGGCGGCCTTTAGCTGGGCTATCTTTGCATCTCCAAGCCCTGTGATCTCCCGAAGTTCCTTGTGTGTGGCCGCATCAATAGACCTGAGAGATCCAAAACGATTAATTATCTCCATTGCAAGGGATAAGGCATTTTTGGTTCCACACCCTGTCCGTAAGATAATAGCAAGGAGTTGGGCATCCGATAGTTTGTCTGCACCCAAAGTCAAGAGCCTCTCACGAGGCCTCTCAAATTGGGGCATCTCTTTGATCTTGTCCATTAGGGTTGATTATTCATAAATTGGCGCGATAGGGTTGAGATTGTCACCCTATCGCGTAACATGCTATTTTTTCTTGTTCGATGGCTTCTTCTCGGCTGGTTTCTTGTCTGTGGCCTTTGTACCGCATTTGCCTCCGCTCTTTGCACCAGACTTACATGCCATAGTCTCCTCTCCTTTCGTTGTTTAATCAAGACAGAGTTAATTATATCACACAAAGGCCGATGATGCACAAACAGCCATCAGTCAAAAAACTGCTGTTAACCCAAAAATGCAGTTGCAGCGGAGGCAGGACTGCCAAAACCCTTTTAACTCTGAAGCGGTATCGCTCATAAGCTCTTTGGGGCAATCACTCCTTATATTATTGGAAAAATCGCTCAAGTTAGATAAAAAATGGGACAGTAATATTGTAACGGAATTCCCTTCGTGGTATAATAGCCCTCATGTCAACCCAAGCAGCCATAGAGAAAGACTCTCCTACAGAGACCACAGAGACGGCCATTACCGATCAGGTCAGTGATTATCTCACAAGGCTTCAGGTGTTAAACGAAGTTAGGCTTAAGGAGCTGTCACTAATAGAGCGAGTGGTGCGCGTTGAGGAGGAACTAAGGAACCTGAGAGAGATGGAGTTGATGCGTCATGAGGCACTAATGAGGGAGATGAACACCCGTTTTGAGGCCTCACAAAAGGAGAGGGATACCCGTTTTGTAACACTGCAAAAGGAGATGGATACCCGTTTTGAGGCCTTACAAAAGGAGATGAACACCCGTTTTGAGGCCTCACAAAAGGAGAGGGATACCCGTTTTGTAACACTGCAAAAGGAGATGGATACCCGTTTTGAGGCCTTACAAAAGGAGATGAACACCCGTTTTGAGGCCTTACAAAAGGAGATGAATACCCGTTTTGAGACACTAATGAGGGAGATAGATACCCGTTTTGAGACACTAATGAGGGAGATAGATACCCGTTTTGAGACACTGCAGAAGGGGATGAACACCCGTTTTGAGTCCCTTGAAAAGAGACTTTCTTTTACCCAGTGGTTTATTGCCACATTGGTAGCAGTCTTTACGGCCTATGTAACTTTCTCTCCATTACTTGATCGTTAACCTTGTTTTTTTTCACGCTATCGGTCTTTGAAGACACCTTTCCTGTTACAGTATTCCAAGATGCTACACCTTGAGCACCAGGGCGAGATAGGCTTACAGATATTCTGTCCGAAGGTCACTAAGTAGCGGTTGATCTCTATCCAATAACGCTTGGGTATCACGGTCTTTAAGGCTATTTCGGACTGTTTGGGATTAGAGGTATCAATAAGTCCCCACCGGTTTGGTATCCTGTGCACATGGGTATCTACGCATATTGCTGGTCTACCAAACCCGATGGAGATTACTAAATTGGCGGTCTTTCTACCTACGCCTTTAAGGTTCAAGAGGTCTTCCAACCGCTCTGGTACCTTAGAACCATACTTATTGCACAGTTCAGAGCATATCTCAAAAATCCTCTTACCCTTTGTCCTGTAAAAGCCTGCGGGATATATAAGGGAGGCAATCTCATCAGGACTAAGGCGTAGCATGTCTTTAGGTGTATTGGCCCTTTGAAATAACCTCTCTGAGGCCTCTGCCGTAACCTTGTCTTGGGTCCTTAGGCTGATAATACAGGCTATGAGCACCCTAAAGGGGTCTCTCTGTCTTTTTGAGTCCTCCTCTACCCAAGGGGTATCAAACCCCTTGGCCTGCCTTTTAAGGAGTGCCCATGCCTTAGGAAAGTCCTTTGGTCTCAAGGTTCGTAGGTAATGGCCTCTACCGGACAGTTCTCGGCAGCCGCCTCACAGCAGCCTGCATACTCGCAGCCCTCTTCGTCAACGACCCTTGAGAGCCCAAGTTGTTCGTCCACATGAAACACTGAGGGACATATCTCCTCACACCTGCCACAACCGATGCACTTGTCTTCATCAATACTCAATCTCATAGTTTTCTCTCCCATTTGCATTAATGTAGGAGAACGGTGGCTTTAAATATTGTTACCAATGTTCTACTGCCCTGACTTTGGGTTTACGCCCCGTGCACAATAATGTTATCATAATTGGCATTGCCGAAGTGGCGGAATTGGCAGACGCACCAGGTTCAGGGTCTGGCGGTCGCAAGGCTGTGCGGGTTCGAATCCCGCCTTCGGCACTCTAACAAGAGGGCTCTTTGAATTGTCCACTTTTAGCCCACTTTTTGCAATTTTTAGCGGTTGACAATAGAGACCGTTAACAATTATCATTTCTAATAGACCCGTGGGGGAGGCTAAGCAGCCTGAGAGTTCCCTTCAGTAGGGAAGACCCCTTGAACCTGATGCGGGTAATACCGACGGAGGAAACGGGAGTTTAAGAAAATCTCACGACCTCTGTCTTATCTAAGACAGGGGTCTTTTAGTTTGGAGGGTTTATGACTATCAGGCTTAATGGTTCAGGGCATGAGACAAAGGCAGAGACTATTGGAGGGCTGCTCAATGAATTGGGGATACCACCAGACAGGGTAGCGGTAGAGCAAAACTCAAAGATAGTCAAGAGGGTTGATGTGGAGACTACTACTATCTCAGAGGGTGATGTGATAGAGATAGTGAATTTCGTAGGAGGTGGTTAATGGACGATAGGCTTGTTATTAGGGGAATAGAATTTAATTCAAGATTGTGGGTCGGCACGGGTAAGTATAAAGACTTTGAGCAGACCGCTAAGGCCATTGAGGCCTCTGGTGCAGATGTAGTTACAGTGGCCGTCAGGAGGGTCAATATTACCGATAGAAACTCTCCAAACCTATTGGACTACATTGACCCAAAGAGATACAAGATACTGCCAAACACTGCCGGCTGCTACACCGTTGAGGATGCCTTGAGATACGCAAGGCTTGCCCGTGAGGCAGGTGTCTCAGACCTTATAAAACTTGAGGTCATTGGTGATGAAAAGACCCTCTTTCCTGATGTGATTGGGCTCCTTAGGGCCACCGAGATATTGGCAAAGGAGGGCTTTATTGTATTTCCTTACACAAATGACGACCCAATTATGGCAAAGAGACTGGAGGACGCTGGGGCTGCAGCAGTGATGCCCCTCGGTGCACCTATAGGCTCAGGACTTGGGATAAGAAACCCATATAACATAAAAATCATATTAGAATTTGCTAAGGTGCCTGTCATAGTTGATGCCGGCGTTGGCACTGCCTCAGATGCCACAATTGCCATGGAATTGGGGTGTGATGCGGTACTGATCAATACCGCCATTGCAGGGGCCAAAGACCCTATAGCAATGGCCGAGGCCATGAAACACGCCACTATTGCAGGCCGATTGGCTTATAAGGCCGGGAGAATTGCCAAAAAACTCTATGCCACTGCAAGTAGTCCCTATGATGGAATGCTGACATAGTAAGCTAACACTGTGAATAAGGCTAGTATATACCTCATTACCGATAGACAGCTCTTCAAAACCGATTTAGGACTTTACAGTGCCCTGCAGGAGGCACTAAAGGCAGGTGTAAGGATGATACAGCTCCGAGAAAAGGGGCTCAAAGACAGGCCACTCTTAGAGATGGCTTATAGGTTAAGGGAATTGACAGCCCAATATGGGGCAAGTCTATTTATCAACGACAGGGCCGATATAGCCCTTTGCGTAGGTGCTGATGGTGTGCATCTCGGACAGTCCAGCATGCCAGCATCTGCTATTCGCCCGATTTTAAAGGCCAATATGAAGATAGGGGTCTCTACCCATAGTCTTGCGGAGGCACTCTTAGCAGAACAGGAAGGGGCAGATTTTATCACCCTTGGGCCTATCTATGAGACGCCCTCTAAAAAGGCCTACGGCCCACCATTGGGGATTGATACCCTTAAGGAGGTTACTAAAAGGATAGGCTTGCCTGTCTTTGCCATTGGTGGTATAAAGACCCACAATGCAGAGGCAGTCATAGAGGCAGGTGCAAAGGGCTTTGCCCTTATAAGCGGCATATTAACTGAGCCTGATGTGTATGGGACAACAAAGAGGTTTCTACAAATTTTAGGAGAGTCAAGATGAGACAGATAGAGGCGGCCCGAAAGGGCATTATTACAGAAGAGGTAAGGCAGGTTGCAAAGGATGAGTCTATAAGCCCCGAGACGCTTGCTATGGAGATTAGTGAAGGTAGGGCAGTGATTACCAAAAATCGCCTTAGAAGCTTCAGACCCCTCGGCATTGGCAGAGGTCTTAGGACTAAGATAAATGCCAACATAGGGACCTCAAAGGACAGCATTGCCTACGATGAAGAGATGGAAAAACTAAGGGTGCTTGTAAAATACGGTGCCGATGCGGTGATGGACCTCTCAACAGGTGGCAATCTAAGGGACTTCCGTAGGAGGCTCATTGCAAACTCTCCTATAGCAGTGGGCACCGTGCCCATCTACGATGCAGTTGTAAGGGCCGTTGAGACCTACGGAGGCATTGTCAAGATGACTGCCGATGAACTCTTTGAGGCGATTGAAGAGCACTTAGAGGACGGTGTGGACTTTATTACCGTGCACTGTGGTGTCACAAGAGATGCCATTGAGAGATTAAAAAAAGACCGACGGCTCCTTGATGTGGTAAGCAGAGGTGGATCATTCCTCTTAGAGTGGATAATTTATAATGATGCCGAAAACCCCCTCTACGAGCAATATGACAGGCTCCTTGAGCTTGCGCTGAAGTACGATGTGACCCTCAGTCTTGGTGATGGCTTTAGGCCCGGATGCCTTGCCGATGCCACCGACAGGAGCCAGGTTCAAGAGCTCCTCACCCTTGGGGAACTCAGAGACAGGGCACTTGTGGCCGGTGTGCAGAGCATCATTGAGGGACCCGGTCATGTGCCACTCAATCAGGTTGAGCTAAACATAAGGCTCCAAAAGGAGATCTGTAAAGGTGCCCCCTTTTATGTCCTTGGTCCACTGGTCACAGACTGTGCCATGGGCTACGACCACATTGCAACCGCCATTGGTGGCGCTGTGGCTGGTATGGCAGGGGCAGACTTCCTCTGCTATGTGACCCCAGCAGAACACATCAGATTACCCAATGTGGAGGATGTCAAAGAGGGTGTAATTGCGGCAAAGATAGCGGCCCATGCGGCAGACATTGCAAAGGGGCTTCCTTCTGCCTTAGGGCGTGACCGTAAAATGGCCCAATGTAGGAAGAACCTTGACTGGGAAGGCCAGATCGCCCTCAGCTTTGACCCTGATAGGGTGAGGGCCTGGCGCGCTGAGAGACCACCAAGAGACAACGAGGCCTGTAGCATGTGCGGCGAGTTATGTGCCATAAAGACCGTGCATCGGGCATTATCATCGTAAAAAGAAGGAGGTAGTCTTAAATTGAAGAGTTATCGCAAAGAGCTGTGGTTCAATGTCCCCACAAGGCGAGCCTTTATAAATATCACACCTAAGGTCAATGAGTGCCTAAAGGAGAGTGGGATCAGAGAGGGCCTCGTGCTCGTAAATGCCATGCACATCACCGCATCGGTATTCATAAATGACGATGAGTCAGGCCTACATCACGACTTTGAGATATGGCTTGAGAAGTTGGCACCACATGAGCCAGTGGGTCAGTATCGCCACAATGTCGGTGAGGACAATGCCGATGCCCATCTCAAGAGGCAGATCATGGGGCGTGAGGTCGTAGTTGCCATCACCAATGGAGAACTTGACCTCGGTCCATGGGAGCAAATCTTCTACGGAGAGTTTGACGGTAGGCGTAAAAAAAGGGTGCTTATTAAGATCATAGGCGAATAGTAGAGATCAACATTGTAAAGTGAGAGGTGCGATCTTGTCTGAGCCCCTCCAGCGCAGGAGATTGTCAGTAATTTTGGACAAGACTGATTGCTACCCTCAGATTTACCTCATAGGCTATAATAACGGCCATGCAAAAGACCCTGATCCAGCCCAATGAACTGACCATTGAAGACCTCCCAAAGGTCCCTGTGGTGCTCAATAGTGTATCCTCAAGGTTTATCCAAAACAACAGGGTCATACCCATTGAGTACAGACACAACTGTCTGAAGATTGCCCTCTCAGAACCGATAGACTGGTCTGTGGTAGATGCCCTCAGGGTGGCCACCCTATCAGATGTGCATGTCTATAGGATTAGCAAGGAGGTGGCTGAAGAATACATCTCTAAGTTCTACGGTAAAGACTCGCAGAACATCAATAGGGTGATTGAAGACTTAGCAGAGGGGTCATCTACTGTTCAGAAAGACGAAGAAGAGCAAGACATAGGGCACTTAAAAGACCTCGCCTCTGAGGCCCCGATCATAAGACTTGTCAATATCCTAATCAGCCGAGCCGTTGAGAACAGGGCTAGTGACATACATATTGAGCCCTTTGAGGATGAATTGAAGGTGCGGTATCGCATAGACGGTGTACTCCATGAGGTAGAGTCAATCCCAAAGAACCTTCAGGCCGCTATTGTATCAAGACTTAAGATAATGGCAAGGCTCAATATAGCCGAACGGAGACTGCCACAAGACGGAAGGATAAAGCTAAAGGTCAACAACAAGGAGATAGACCTGAGGGTATCCACTGTGCCAATCGTATATGGCGAAAGCGTTGTTATGAGGATACTCCGCAAAGAAGGTATCGTAATAGACCTCACTCAGCTTGGTTTTTTGCCTGATACACTCAAGGCCTTTGAGGCCCTAATAATGAAACCAAACGGGATTATCCTCGTAACTGGCCCCACTGGTAGCGGTAAGACCACCACACTTTACGGTGCCCTTGATAAGATCAACTGTCCTGATAAAAAGATCATCACCGTTGAAGACCCTGTGGAATACCAACTAAAGGGTATAAATCAGATACAGGTCAAGCCCAATATAGGGCTCAACTTTGCCAACACCCTAAGGCACATCGTCCGTCAGGACCCTGACATAATAATGATTGGTGAGATCAGGGACCTTGAGACCGCTGAGATAGCCATACAGTCTGCCCTTACAGGACATCTGGTATTCTCAACGCTCCACACAAACGATGCCCCCAGTGCCATTACCCGCCTGATAGACATGGGCCTTGAGGGATTTCTGCTCTCCTCTACCATAAGGGGTATCCTTGCACAAAGGCTTGTAAGGGTGATATGTCCCCAATGCAAGACCCTTGACCCTGAACAATTGGGCAAAGAGGATATAGCCACACACACCAATGGGAGGGACTTTCAACTCTTCTATGGACGGGGATGTGAGTATTGCTCTAATACGGGCTTTTATGGTCGCATGGGTATATATGAACTCCTGATCGTTGACGACGCAATACGCAGCCTGATCCTGAAGAACGCCGATTCAAATGTACTAAGGGCTGAGGCAAGGAAAAGGGGGATGAGGAGCCTGCTTGAGGACGGCTATGAGAAGGTCATTCAAGGTCTTACTACCTATACCGAGGTCTTAAGAGTTACACAGGAGTCTTAAGGGATGCCTCAATTTGCCTACAAGGCAACCACCAGAGAGGGCCAGATAGTTGAAGGCTACTTTGATGCCTATGATGAAAAGACAGTGGCAGAGAGGCTCAAAAACACAGGCCTCATTCCCCTTAAGATTGAACCCAAGAGAGAGGGTATAAGGGTTAGGTTTCTTTCAAGGGTCTCAGGCAAAGACCTGCTCTCCTTTACGGCACAACTTTCAACCTTACTAAACGCAGGGCTCCCCCTTGACAGGGCCCTCAATATCCTTATTGAGATCACAGAAAACAGGGCCCTTCAAGGTCTAATTGGTGATATACTTAAGTCAATAAGGGAGGGGAGTTCCTTTTCTGAGGCCCTTCAAAAACACCCGAGGTCCTTTCCAAGGCTATACATAAACATGGTCAAGGCTGGTGAGGCCGGCGGTGTCCTTGAGACGGTCCTTGAGAGGCTCGTGGAGTTTATGGAGTCTGCTAAGGAACTCAAAGACAGCCTATTTTCGGCCATGATCTATCCCACAATACTGCTTACCACTGGCGGTATATCAATCATTGTGCTCTTGGTCTATGTGCTTCCAAAGTTTACGACCATCTTTGCAGACCTGGGCACCTCTCTGCCCTTTAGCACATTGATGCTCGTGTCCTTCAGCACCGCAGTGCAGGACTATTGGTGGGTCCTTTTGATGCTCATTATTATGGTATCGGTTTTTATCAGTAGGGTCATAAAGACCGATGCAGGAAGGCGCAGATGGGACATGCTCAAATTGAGGCTCTTGGGCAATGTTATAAGGGAACTGGAGACGGCCCGATTCTGCCGCACCCTCGGCACCCTCCTGAGGAGCGGTGTGCCGATGATTGCCGCCCTAAATAACGCAAAGGACATTACCAATAACACGATCATTTCTGAGGCCATTGACAGACTGTCTTCCGATGTAAGGGAGGGTAGAGGGATTGCTGCCTCACTTGCCAACACTGGGGCCTTTCCACCCCTTGCCCTCTCAATGATAAAGGTAGGCGAAGAGTCTGGGCAGCTTGAAAAGATGCTCTTAAAGGTTGCTACCGTTTATGAGCGGGACCTTCGGCAGTCAATAAAGAGGTTTGTGGGCTTTATAGAACCTGCCATGATACTTCTTATGGGTCTCGTCATAGGCTTCATAGTGCTGTCAATGCTTGCAGCCATATTCAGCATCACTGACCTGCCATTTTAGAGACATTCATAAGGTTTATGGTTATAGCAAGAGGACAAAACAGGGTGAGCAATTGCAGCCACAAGGGCCCATCAAAGGGTGGCCAAAGAAAACAAACAAGACCTTTTGTCAGGTTTATTCCTTGCCATTACGGTCTTACCTGTGGAGACAAAAGGGGATTCACCCTGCTTGAGATGCTCATATCACTTTTCCTGATTACAGTGATGGTCGGTTTATCGTCGGTATTCTTTGTCTCCCGTCAACCCTCAGAGCAGTTAAAGGCTGGTGCAAGGGACATAGTGAGTTCCATAAGACAGGCCCGAACGCTTGCCCGTGTATCAGGGGAGTTGAAGGTGGTGAGTATTGATATTGATCAGAAGACCTTTGGTATTGAAGGCAGGCGCAGCAAGCCACTACCAGTGGACACTCAGATCACCATCACTGACCCTGTCAATGGTATCATTACAAGGGGTATATATCGCATAGAGTTTTACCCCTCAGGCCTTAGCGGGATTGCGGACATCACCCTTGAGGGTCACAATAAAAAGATAGCGATTCATCTTGACCCTGTGGTTGGTGCATCGGTGGTAAGGTAGTGGTGATGCTAAACAAAAGGGGATTTACACTACTTGAGGTCTTGGTGGCCGTATCAATCCTTGCCATTGCAGTTACAGCGGTGATGCAGATATTCTCTTCAAACTTCCGTTCCCTTTCCTATTCAGAGGACCACCTAAAGGCCCTAATAAAGGCCGAAGAAACGCTTAAAGGGCTATACCTGAGCCCCGAGACCACAGAAGGCGTTTCCGTCACAAGGGACAGAGAGGGGACGATTATCAGGTCTGAGGTCACAGTCATCAATACCGAAAGGACAAAGGATATCCCTGTAAACACCTATGAGATAGGCGTTACAGTCTTGTGGCTACGCGACAAAAAAGAACGCTCTGTGGTTCTTAAAACATACAAGACTGAAGGAAAAAAACCATAGACAATGAACCAGCGGGGCTTTACACTCCTTGAATTACTCATAGCCATCACACTTATGGCACTGGTGGTGACTATATCACTTGGGGCCTTTAGGCTCTCAAGCAGTGCTATCCAGAAGGCCGAGATCAAGGCGGAGTATCTTGAGAGGCTACGCTCTACCCTCTCTGTCATTGATGCACAGGTGCAGTCTATACTCTATGTGCTTAAGACCGAAGGGACCGAGAGGGTCAATTACCTGTCAGGCGATTCTAAAAGCCTACAGTTTGTCTCAAACACCTCCTTGTGGGATAAAGATGCAGGTTATATGCTTGTAAGTTACGAGGTCCGTCAGGACCATAACGGTAAATATGGGCTTTATATCTCAGAAAGGCCCCTTAATCAGAATGATGGACTTACAGCCTTGCTGCTCAAAGGGTTTGATAGGATCACCTTTGACTATCAGTATGCCACTTCTGCAACAGATCAGTTGGCATGGCACAGCGAGTTTAGGGCAAAGACAGGCACGCCACACTCTATAAGGCTGACAATAATTGACGGGGCTGAGACTTATCGGCTTGAGATGCCTGTGAGAAACTTTAGGAGGATTGAGGGTTGATTGGCCATTGCAATAAGGGCTTGGTCCTTGTGCTTGTGCTGTGGATACTGACAATACTGATGGTGATTGCCTTGTCTCTTTCTTATATGGTGCGAACTGACCTCGCAGGCACCTTTGCCCATCTGAGAGATACAGAGGACAAATACCTTGCCCTTTCTGGCATTGAGAGGGCGAAGGCCGAGTTGGTTTATAGGAGATTTAAGCTCCATGAGGAGGGCGCAGAGGTCTGGAGGGTGGACGGGAAGCCCTATGAATACGACCTCGGAAGTGGTATTGTAAAGGTGAGGATACTAAACGAGTCCTCCAAAATAGACATCAACGCAGCCTCTGAGGCCTTACTTAGGCAACTTTTTATTACCCAAGGACTCTCAGAGCAAGAGGCCGATGTGATTGTGGATTCTATAATGGACTGGAAGGACACCGACAACATCCCAAGACCCAATGGGGCAGAGGAGGACTACTACGCAAGGCTCCCAAGGCCTTATGGGATAAAAAACGGCCTCTTTGATAGCGTTGATGAACTCTTGTATGTGAGGGGTATGACAAGGGAGATACTATACGGTGGAAGAGGTAAAAGGGGCATAGCGGACCTCTTGACAGTCTATTCGGGTCACAATATGGTGAGTGTAAAATATGCCGATCGTGATGTCCTAAGGGCCGTGCCTGGTCTAACGGAAGAGATTATAGATGCGATTATTGAAAGGAGAAAAGAGAGGGAGATCAGGGGTCCTCAAGACCTACAGGATGTCTTAGGGCAGTCAATGGGTGAGGTCAATAAGTACCTATCCTTCAGTGAAAGCCCCTTTTTTAGGGTGGAATCTGAGGGTCGCTCTCATAGGGAAAACAAGAGGGGCTATGGTATAAGGGCTGTCTTGGCCTTAGAGGGCAATAATAAGTTTTCTATTCGTTACTACAAAGAGCCAGTATGGCTAAAGTGGTAACAGTTAGGCCCTGCAAAATAAGAGAAACACCCCGAATAGAGATGATATAATTTCCAAAGACCTCTGGTGGTGTTGGGGTTGGGGTTGAGTATTTCACATGGACATTGGTGGTTTAAGGTTAAAGAGAAACTGAGCTGTGAAATTCGCCAATTTGTGAGGTTCATGCTCTAAGACTTTTTGGAGGGACTGTTATAAGGGATTATGGGCGCATATTTGACATTCCTAAATATTGTCTTGTTGTTTATATTACCGATCCCTCTCTATGCCCAAAATTGGCAGCCTTTTCTACCCTCCGATAAGCCTTCTACACAGACATTCCAGTACGATCTGGAAAGCAAGAAGAAGGTCTCTGATACCATAACAAGGGTTTGGGTCAAGGCAGAGGCAAAGGAACAGACAGGCAAAAAGGGTGCATCACCGGTGGCAAGGGCTTATTACCTTATAGAGGCTAACTGTCAAGAGAGGACCTACCGGGTGCTCTCTACTGCTGAATATGCCGCCGATGGGAGGCTCCTGAGTTCATCCAACGAGGGCGATAGACCGTGGTACCATATAGTGCCTGAGTCTATGGCCTTTTATCTCCACAAGGCGATCTGTCAAAAATAGACATACTGTCACAAGGTCTTGACCATTATAAGGCCATCCTCAGTGGGATTGACATAGTAGTCCTTTCTAAGGGCCACTACCTTAAAGCCCATTGATTCATAGAGCCTTATCGCCACATGATTGCCCCTCCTCAACTCAAGAAAGGCCCTTTTAAGATCCCTCTGCCTCAATTTCAATAGCAATTGTTCAATAAGGGCGTGGCCGATACCATTACCCCTGTGTTTAGGTCTTACGGCTATGTTTTGAATATGGCACTCATCAATAACAACGCTTGCACAGAGGTAACCCACGACCTCATCGCCCAGCTCTGCTACGAGTGTTACAGACCTTGTGTTGTAGACTTCCTTGAAAAATGACTCCTCTGACCATGCAAGTTCAGGATTGGTCTTTGGAGCTTTTGGGTCACCAAAAGCGCACTCCTTTGCAATAAAGACCACTGTAGGCACATCTCTCACTGTAATCCTACGGATCCTCAGACTGGGTTGTTCAGTCTTATGGGCTACCAAATTTGATCTCTGCCTCTGAAGGTCTTAGGTATTGTGGTGATAGTTCAAGGGCGTTAACTATATTGCCTGTCTGGATGTTTCTCATGGCCAAGAATGCCACATTTGCTGCAGAGGGATACATGGCAGTACCTGTAAGAAATGTGGCCCTTTCACCCAATGCCTCCTCTATCTTTGAACGATAGACCACTGCCCCATCGCCAATAAACAGCGTCTTACGGTCTATGTAAGCCACGATATCTGCCAACCTGGCCGCCCTTTCTGTGAGAACCGTCTCAAGGCCGCTGTCACCTTGCCTGTAGAGGGCCACATAGATCTCGTGGCGCTTGGCATCAAGCATAGGACAAATAAGGCAGTCCTGGGCAAAGGGAATGTTTGCTGCAAAGGCCTCAAGGCTGGAGACAGGGGCCACTAATTTGCCTGTGCCATAGGCAAGGCCTTTTACAGTAGCTATGCCTACCCTTAGGCCTGTAAAAGAACCGGGTCCCACACCCACTGCGAGATAATCCATATCATAAATGGTCATCTTTATTGCCTTTAAAAGAAAGTCAATGAGCCCCATAAGGCGCTCTGAGTGAATAGCCTTGAGGCTCAGCCGCCCTTCCGCAAGGAGCTTATGGTCTTCCACTATGGCAGCACCGCCTGTTATTGTGGAGGTCTCAATGGCGAGGATCTTCACAGGCCCTCCTGAAGTTGATCACAAATATCAAAATAATGGCCATCACAAAGATGGCGAAAAACCTAAGTGCAGGCATGGTACCAAAGAGGTCAGCAGTTACACCCATTATGGCATTGCCAATGGGAGCAAGACCAAGAAAGACAAACACATAAAGGCTTACCACCCTCCCCCTTAAAGAATCTATTACTGCCTCTTGGATAAAGCCATTAGCAAGGGCCAAACATGTGACTATTCCCCATCCACTTAGGACCATGGCAACAGTAGTGACATAAAAATCCCTTGAAAAGGACAGGACCAAGAGTGATGTGCCAAAGAGGACTGCTGATAAGGGTATGAATAGGTCTTTTCTCTTAAAGTATCTTACTGAGGCAATTATCAAGGCCCCCGAAAAGGAACCGACTCCGAGGGAAGACATCAGTATAGTCAAGCCCTTTATGCCCCTATTAAAGACCTCTTCGGCAATAACTGGAAGGAGGTTTATATAGGGGATTGCAAAAAGACTCAGGAAGGCAATCAGCAGCAGTATAAGTAACACAGGCCTGTGGCCCCTTACAAAAGTTATGCCCTTCATGATACTGTCCCTGTCTATAGGATGTCTGTCCTGTGCCGTACCACTTGTCTTTATCATATAGAGGGCGATAAGGACAGGCACAAAACTAACGGCATTGAGATAAAAGCAGGAAGTGATGCCTAAGTGCTCAATAACAAGCCCTGCTATCATTGGCCCTGTAATACGGGCACCATTGAAGGCCATTGAATTTAGGGCTATGGCATTGGTGATCTCTGTCTTATCAACTAATTCGGCAAAGTAGGACTGGCGAACCGGGATGTCAATGGCGTTGATTGTGCCGAGCACGAAGGCAAGTAGGCCCACATGCCAGACCTGAATCACTCCAGTATCTGAAAGGACACCTATAACAAGGGCTGGGATAATAGAGAACGATTGGGTCATTAGTAGTATGTCCTTCTTGCGATAGCGGTCTGCAATGAGGCCGCCAAACAGGGTAAAGAGCAAAATCGGCAGAGAGCCAAGGGTGGCAATAAGCCCCAGATAGAGGGGCGACCTTGTAATTGTGTATATAAGCCATCCCTGTGCCGTTGAGTGCATCCATGTGCCTGACAGGGATATCAATTGGGCCAACCAAAAGAGCCTGAAATCCCTTACATGTAGGGCAGGGAAACGCCTATCACTCATTGGTCTCTCTTTACATGCAGCACCCTCTGTGGGAAGGGTATCTCAATACCCTCCTCTTTGAAGCGTCTAAAAATGCGCTTCCTCAGTTCGTGAAGCACTGCAAACTGGACCCTCACATTGTCTATTTGGCAGACCAGGGTAAAATCAAGAGAACTCTCACCGAAGCCCGGGTTAAACCTTACCACAGGGTCAAAGTCCGTACACAGGCCTTCTACCTCATCCTTTGCCCTATTTGCCTCGTCAATTAATATCTTTTCTACCTTTTCAGGATCTGCGTTGTAACTCACACTAACTGGTACCTGAAGGTTCATCTTGTCTTCTGGCAGTGAGTAGTTCAGCACGATGCTTTGAGATAATTTGCTATTGGGTATTATGACGGTGTTATTCTGGAGCATCCTGATCCTCGTAGTCCTCCAGGTTATATCCTCCACAGTCCCCTCTTGTCCGTTCTCAAGCCTGATAAAGTCACCGACCCTTATGGTCTTTTCTATAAGTATGTGAATTCCTGCAAACAGGTTCTCAAGGGTATCTTTAAGGGCAAGGGCTACAGCAAGGCCTCCCACACCAAGGGCTGTCAGCAAGGGGGCTATAGATACGCCCAAGTAGGACATTATTATAACGAGGCCTATTGCGATTATGGTGCCCTTTAGTAGGGCATAAAAGAGGCCTGTGCTCGGAACAGGTATCTGGAGGCTATCGGTGTAGTTTTTAAATAGCCTGCCTACAAGATTAGCCAAGGCCAGTGAGAATGAGAACATCAGGAGCACGATCAGGGTGCTGTGTATAATCTCAGCCTGTCGTGTGGTGAGTTCGGCAGAATCTACACCGATATAGAGTGCCCCTGCAATACACCAGAAGACTGAGGGCATCCTAAGTGACTTTAGTATGATAAGGTCAATCTTTAGGGGCGTAAGGGAAAGCCATTTTTTTAGGGCCCTAAAGGCTATTGTCCTGACAAAGAGCAGCCCTATGAGACTTACAAGTGATATGACTGAGGGTATCAGGAAGTTGTTAGGATCAAAGGTCATTGGTAATTCTATCACAATAGGATAAGTTCTGTGACATTAAACTATGTAATGCAACTGACCACAGGGTTTGTTTGCTATCTATCTCAGCAAACTACCCTTGGTGAGGGTCAAGATATTGTGCACCGCCTTTATCCACTTATCGGGGAACCTATTACTGTCTGTGAGCCACGGGATCAGGCTGTTTAGGGCATCCTCAATACCTGCCCTCTCATCACAAACCGCAGAGAGTATCAATTCGCCAGTCCTCTGGAACCTGCCACATATCTCTCCCTCAGTGGCCATTGAAAAGTCAGATGACAGCCCCTTAAAGGTTGTGTCATCAATGTAACTCAGACGCTCTGCCTTTAGTGATGATGCTGCCTCAAGGAGTCCGCTATAAATATCCCTTCGCTCAGGATAGTTACTCAACAGTTCCTCGTAGAGTATCTCAAGCTGTCTCTCAAGGGTAATCCTCGGAATGCCTCGGTTGCCAAGCACCCTGCCTAACCACTGGACCTGACGGAGGCACTCGCCCTTAGGTAGCCTGCTTAAGGTTATTAGCCATGCGGCATCGCTGTATGTAAAGGCCTTTCCCCTCTCCTGATACCTCTCATAAAGGTATGGGAACTCCTGAAGGCATTTGTTACCAGCTGAAATAGAGGCCTGTATCTCTAAAATATCTGATGGCACAGGGTGCCTGCCAGCCTCTGGATTAAGGGTAGTAGCCAAATAGCCCCAATCCTCTTTGTTTACTGGATATAGGGCTTGATAGAGCGGCTCAAGCAGGTCAAATAGTCTGTGTGCAGAGGCAATTACAATATCTGCTGTATGATTGGAAAGACCATTGAGGAATCCACGGAACTCATCCCAATAATAGATTGTCTTATCACCATAACCCTGATAATAATTGGTTGCACCTCTGACCTTATCTCCAAAGGTATTTTTAACATCTCTTAGATGCACCATATTCCCCAAAGTAGTGCCTTCAAGGACATAGAAAAAGCCAATAAGCCTCTCCGTCTTTTCAACACGGGCAAGGCGGATCTCCTCAGTTATTCGCAAGGCCTGATTAACAGCTTTAATACAATCAGGCACTGCGTGAGCCTTCAATACCGAAAGGTCTGTCCTCAGGTGCCCAAAACGGGAGGGCCTTGGCAATATAAGCCCCTTGATTCCTTGTATATCCGATACGGCCAATTCTCGCTCTATAGTCCCGTGAATGATGGCCATAGCCTTTAATTGGGCTATATAACAGTTAAAGGGTAGGTTACCGCCCATAAGTGCCTTTACATAGGGGACTTGCTCCATCTCAGAGTGACGGCCTCTGATAGATTCTTTGATTCGGTCTGGTAGCGTGTTCACAGGTAGATGCCTCCTTTTCTAAGAATAGCGGCAGGCAAAGCGATTAGCATCAACTTTAAGACGCGCCCTGGAGGATTCGAACCCCCGACCTGCAGATTCGTAGTCTGTTGCTCTATCCATCTGAGCTAAGGGCGCAGGGAAATGTTGCTAATTTTAATACAGAGATTTTAATTCAATAAAATGCTAAAAAACAACCCGTTGACACTAAAGACATTGGTGGCGTTCAGAAATGGTCAATTTCCCATAAAAACAATAATAGTCTTCCCATTTAAAGCCAGCTTTCGTGTATATTGCAAGGTCTATATCTGATACCTCCGTATGTTTCTTATTTTTCACAGAGCCGAGATGAGCTCATGTTCCTTCATTATTGGGGGCACCAATGAAAGGGCTTCACTAGGATTTAGCTGCAGGATTTTTGCCCTTGCCCATCTTTCCCTAACAGACATTATTGCTATCCTCAAAGGGCCTTATCATCGTCTTTCTATCCCACAGGGCAAAGCCAATTATACATACCACTAAGGCAGTAAATATCACTGCCAGACGGTCTATCTGCCTTTCAAGGGACTCAAAGCGCATGTTAAAATCCTCAAAGCGCTTGTCTATCTCTCCAAGCCTCGCCTCTACCCTAATCAACCTATCCCTATCCTCAGGGGTATAGGGCACCTCTTTAGAAAAGACATTGCCTGGTAGCAAGAAGACAAAAACCAATGTTAAACATACCCTTTTCATAGCAGATTATCACTTTTTATTTTAAATATCTCCGATATGTTTAGATCCCCATGCATTTGCACTATCCAAATCACCTTGCATTAAAAAGGCATTATCGTTTCAATGGTTGTCATCTTGCCTTTACTATTTATCTAAAGGGCAATACATTCATAACTCTATATTTAAAACTCTTTTAGAAATCTGCACGATAAACTTTTGGAAGTCTGGAAGGTGTTTTTTCAGTATCCCATATATTATCTCTAAGTCTATTTTTTCATAACGATGAACAAGGATATTCCTTACACCAACCATATTTTCAAGGTTCTTGAGCATGCGCCTGTCAACAAAACCATTCTCATAGAGGACTGAAAATACATCCTTCATGCTTTGGGGAGGGCGAAGCCTTTTTTCAGAAATAATAACCTTTCCCACATCTATACAGGCCTCTATTGCTACCTGCAAATCCCGTTCTATAGCGGATTTATATTTGTGGTCTGCCCTCTTAAAAGATAAAAATGTGGGCAACTCTTCGGACATCTCTTTAAGATACTTAACCCTCTCTACTATTACTGCAAAAAGGCTCCTCAGTATTGTCTCAAGTTCCGACATATATAGTATTGTATTTCTCAAAAAAAGGTTTAAAATCAAAAAACATACCCAAAATCTTATTATGATAATTATAAAGCCCCAATTTTGAAGACACATAAACAGGTATGCCTGTTGTAACTACGACATAACTATAGACTAACGATGCCCTGTTGAGTATATGGATGTCCACCTCTCTTTTTAAGAGCCGCTCAATCTTAGTGGCAAGATTGCTAATCATGCCCATAGCATTCAATGGATTTTTTGAATACTTGATCTCATCAAATAGGACTGCCATATCTATATCACTACCTGCTGTCTCGTTACCTTTAGCACAAGAACCATAGACATATACAAGCCTAATTGGTAATCTTTCTGTCTTAAACTCCCCTTTTAATTCCTTACGGAGTATTGCTATTGTATCCATCTTGCTCCAAAAATAACCTTTATCCTTCATTTGCGTCCCCTACAAAGGTCCCATTTTTGTCACCAAGAACAAAGTGAGGGGGCTTGTAATGCTGTAGATTTTAAAGCAGATTAAATCGCTTCAACACACCCTCAATCTGTCTTGGCAAGGTCTTTTAAGGCCTCTATTAGATTATTCACCTTTGATGGGTCTAATTCCTTTATCGCATCCTCATTGGCATCAAGCCTGTTTTCAATATCACCTTGTCCTCAAAGGGCCTTATCATCGTCCGCCTCTCCCACAGGGCAAAGCCAATTATACATACCACTAAGGCAGTAAATATCACTGCCAGACGGTCTATCTGCCTTTCAAGGGACTCAAAGCGCTTGTTAAAATCCTCAAAACGCTTGTCAATCTGCTCAAAGCGCTGCTCAAAGCGTTTATTCATCTCTTTAATCTCTGCCTCTACCCTAATCAACCTATCCCTATCCTCAAGGGTATAGGGCACCTCTTTGGCAAAGACATTGTCTGAGAGAATTAAGACAAAGACCAATATCAAACATGCCCTCTTTAAAAACCTCTGCCTCATTGATATAACCCTCTTTAGATCTTGATAGACTATCTGCATATATCTCAGTTACCCCATCCTGAAGAA
>Ga0308419_1000154_pt1 | contig 55971 bp, 50 predicted proteins | sample HotsprSampleMS50_FD_203674 | JGI IMG/M metagenome (GOLD analysis project Ga0308419, IMG submission 203674) | Hot spring phototrophic mat microbial communities from Mushroom Spring, Yellowstone National Park, Wyoming, United States - 20090730_MS50 ... | reverse complement strand
CCGTTCTCGAACAGAATCTCGAGAACCGCCTTGGCGGTCGTGGAATTGATCCGCCCTCGGCCCGCCATCTCCGCCAGGGCGCAAAGCGCCGCTGGACGAAGCGGCAGTCGCGCCCACGCTTCCGGCGGGGCGTCACCCATCCGGCGCAGCATCTCCGTCATCATCCAATTGGCCACCCATTTGGGGTTCGAGGCGTCGCGAACCGCCTCCTCGAAATAATCGGCGACGGCCCCGTCCGCCGTCAAGACCCGCGCATCGTAGGCCGGAAGCCCAAACACCCGCATGAACCGCTCACGCCGCTGCGCCGGATGCTCCGGTAGCGCCGCGCGCCATTGTTCCAGTTCCTCGGCGCTCAGCCGAAGGGGCATGAGATCCGGTTCGGGAAAATACCGGTAATCGTGCGCCTGCTCCTTGGTCCTCATCGAAAAGGTCGCTCCCGCCTCGGCATCCCATCGCCGGGTCTCCTGCACCAACCGCTCGCCGGCCTCCAGCGCGACGCACTGCCGCTCCAGTTCGAACCGAAGCGCCTCGCGGACCCCCTTGAACGTATTTAGGTTCTTGATCTCGACCTTGGTTCCAAAACCCGATTGCCCCGCCGGGCGAAGACTGCAGTTGATGTCGCATCGGAGATTCCCCTCCTCCAGATTGCAGGGACTGACCTTCAGACAGAGCAGGATTTGTTTGAGTGCGACCAGAAAGGCGAAGGCCTCCTCCGGTGAGGTTAGATCCGGCTCCGTAACGATTTCCATCAGGGGCACCCCGGCCCGGTTGAAATCAATCCCGCTGCGCCGGCCAACATGCACACTCTTGGCGACATCTTCCTCCAAATGGATCCGTCGAAGACGAATCCACCGAGTCCGTCCCTCGTCGCTCTCGATCTCGACCCCCCCGCCTTCGCACAAGGGCGCCTCATACTGGGAAATCTGATAGTTTTTGGGCATATCGGGATAGAAGTAGCTTTTCCGGTCGAACCAGCTCCTCTCCCGGATCCGACATCCCAACATAAGCCCCGTCCGAACCGTCAGACGAACCGCCTCGCGGTTGAGAACAGGCAGGGCGCCGGGATATCCCAGGCAAACCGGGCAAACCGAGGTATTCGGGGGCGCGGTACTCTCGGTCGTCCGGCAGCCGCAAAAGAGCTTGGTCCGGGTCGCCAACTGGACGTGGACCTCCAGCCCGATCACCGCTTGCCACGTCATGGGCGTCCCCCCCCCGCCGCCAGAGGCGGCCTTCGGCGATGCCACTCGGTTACACTCTGATAGGCATGGCCCACGCGAATCAAAACCCTTTCGCCCAAAGCAGGAGCGAGAATCTGCAGTCCGACAGGCAACCCCTCCGGCGTGAATCCGCAGGGGATGGTCAACCCGCCGATCCCCGCCAGATTGGCCGTCACGGTGAAGATATCGCCCAGATACATTTGAAGGGGATCGTCCAGCCTCTCCCCCAGGCGGTACGCGGCCGTCGGGGTCGTCGGCGCCACCAAGGCGTCGCAGGAATGGAACGCCGCCTCGAAATCACGCCGAATCAACGTTCGCACGCGTTGGGCCCGTCCGTAATAGGCCTCATAATAGCCACGGCTGAGCGCATAGGTCCCCAGAATGATGCGCCGCTTGACCTCGCGGCCAAATCCTTCTGCCCGGGTCCGCTCGTGCAGAGTATCGACATCCGCCGCGTCCGGAGTCCGGTAGCCATACCGCACGCCGTCATACCGGGCCAGGTTGGTGGAGGCTTCCGCACAGGAGATGAGATAATAGGTGGGAATCGCCAGCGGCGTGTGAGGAAGGGTGACCTCCCGCACCTCCGCGCCCAGCGCGCAAAAAACCTCCAGCGCCGACTCGATGGCCCGTTTCACACCCGCCTCGATCGCCTCTTCGAAATACTCCTTCGGCAACCCTAACCGAATGCCCCGGAGATCGGGAATCAACGCCTCCGTATAATCGGTCGGAGGCACGTCCAACGAGGTGGAATCCCTGGGATCGCGGCCGGCCATAATCGTCAAGAGCAGCGCGGCATCGGCGACGTCCTTGGTCAGCGTCCCCACCTGGTCGAGCGAGGAGGCATAGGCCACCAGACCGTACCGAGAAAGAAGGCCGTACGTTGGCTTAAGCCCCGTGCATCCGCAGAAGGCCGCCGGCTGCCGAACCGACCCCCCCGTATCCGAGCCAAGGGCCGCCAACGCTTCGTCGGCCGCCACGACCGCCGCCGAACCGCCGCTCGAGCCACCGGGCACCCGTTCCAAATTCCACGGATTCCGCGTAGGTCCGACGGCAGAGTTTTCCGTCGTTGAACCCATCGCGAACTCATCCATGTTGGTCCGCCCGAGAAAAATCGCCCCCTCGGCCCGAAGACGGGCAATGACCGTCGCATCGTACGGGGCGCGGTATCCCCGCAAAATCCGCGAGCCACACGTACAGGGCTGACCCCGCACATTGAGCACATCTTTGACCGCGATCGGAACGCCCAGCAAACGGCCACGCCGTCCGGCCGCACGCGCCTGATCCGCGGCTCGGGCCTCTTCCCGCGCCTGTTCGGGATCGAGGTGGAGGTAGCCACGAATCAGCGGATCCCGCTCGGCAATGGAGGCCAGAAGCGCATCCACCAGCTCGAGCGATCCGCATTCGCCCGCCTCGAGATGATGAACGGCCTCCCGCAGCGTCAACTTGGTGAGGCACGCACTCACGACGTCTCGACAATCCTCGGTACGATAAACAGGCCATCGGCGGCCTGAGGCGCGTTGCCAAGAGCCTCCTCGGAGGAAAGGCCCGGGCCCGGTTCGTCCTCGCGAAAGACATTGTAGACCGGTTGGGTGTGGGCGGTCGGTTCGACGCCGTCTACCGGCACCTGCCGGATTCGATCAAAATAGGCAAGAATCTGATCGAGCTGCTCCTGAAACCGAACGCGTTCGTCCGGCTCCAGCTCCAGCCGCGCGAGCCGCGCGACATCCTCGACACTAATTTGGGGTTGTTCCATCGTCGTGTGTTGGCTCATGGCGCCCCACGGGTGGCTGAACCACCCTGACCCTACCCCTGATGACGGAGCCATAAGAGTATCACGGCCCCCAACAGGAACAAAGCCAAAATCGCCGTAACGATGGCCCGGTTTCGCTGGGCGATCCGCTCCCAACGCAGCTGCGGCGCCGCCCGGGCAAGATCGGCGCTGGCGAAATAGTGCACGAACCGTTCGCGGTCCCGTTCGCCACCCGCCACCGCCGGACGATCACGAAGCGGAGCCTCCCCCCGGGCCGGTGCCGTCGGAGCAGCGGCCCGACGCATCCGGTCGTCCGAATCGAGCGGGTAGGACTCGGTGAGCTCCCGCAGACGGACCCTAAGCTGCGCCATTTCGCGGTCGAGCGCCTGGAGCCGTTCCCGGCTTTTTTCGCTCAAAGGGGATTCCGTGTTCCGGAGTCTCATCGGCCCGCCGCGTAAGGACTAAACCAGAACCCGATCAGAATGGCGAGCGCCAGCACCGCCAGAAAGATCATGAACGGAAGAAAGAAGGCCAGCCCCGTTCGGAACCAGGACCCAAAGCTCGCCTGGCCCTCCCTCAACGGGCCGATTCCCCCGGCCAACGCAGTCGCCGCAGGCTCCCCTTCGCCTCCCCCCAGCGAGGCGGCTTCAAGGCGGGCCATCGCCTTCCCATACTCCTTGCGGGCATCCTCGATCATCGAAAGGGCATGCGCGATCTCCTCCCGCAATCGCGACTCGTCCCACTCCTTTTCCTGAATCGCCCGGATCTGGCTCTGCATCTCCCGGAAACGCTGGCGGGTGGAGGCCAGAAGCTCCGCGAGCCGTACGGCCTGCATCTCCTGCTGATCCAGCCGGGCCAGCGCCTGGGCCAGTCGGTCCAGCATCTCCTGCCGGCCTTTTTCGAACCGATCCGCCTCGCGAACCTCCTCCTCACGCTGGCGTCGCTCCCGTTCAAGCTCTTCCAATCGGCGCCGGATGTTCTCCGCCTCCCGTGCCGACTCGGCCAGCTGGGCAACCCGTTGTTCCCGATACCGGGCCATCCGGCTCATGTTCAGATCGGAAAGCGGTCGCGTCGGCAGGTCGCCCGCCCCCCCGGCCTCGGAAGGCGCCCCCGACGAAGTCCGTGCGGACCGGGCTTCGACCAGATCTTCATCAAAAAAATCTTTCGCCATTGCTGCCTCTCCTTTCTCCGCCGCACCGGTGGTTTTTCCACCCCACTCAGGGCGGAATCACCAGCACCTGACCCGCTCGAATTGCATCCATGTTCTTCAGCTGTGACCGGTTCGCTTCGAAGATCCGACTGGCCTGGCCGGAATCCCCATACAGCCGCTCGGCGATCCGAAGCAAGGTGTCACCCGGTTGAACCCGGTAGTATCGCACAAGCGGGGGGGATCCCCGGGGCAACACCGGCCCGGCCGAAGGGGAGGGGCCCGCCAGGGTTTCGAGGCTCCGCCCCTGAATCTTCGCCAGGGTTTCCATGAGTTGGGCCTTTTCCGCCTCCAACGCGGCGATCCGAGCCTCGGCCTCCTCTAACCGCGTCCGTAGGTTTCTCGCCCCACCGACCTCCCCGGCCAGCTGGCGAACCCGCCGGGCAATCACTTCGTTCTTTTCGGCCTCGGGACGAAGCTCCTGATATCGGAGATAGTGGTAAATGGCCATCAGGGGACGTTCCCCCGCCTCGTCCAGCAACCGAGCATACTGCAGATGGGCCAACGGCATCTCCGGCGCTCGCCGCAAAAGAGCAGTCAGCCGCCGTTCTGCTTCTTCCCTGTCGCCCCGACTCAACGCCTCCCGCGCCGCCGCCAGATCCGGATGTTGGCGTTCCGCCTGCTCCAACGTCGCCACATCCCGACGACAGCCGCCTCCCATCAGGAGCATCGCCCCAACAAGAAGGCATCCCCCGAAACGGGCGCGCCACAACAAGCCTCTGATCAGCCGGTCATCCATTGATGGCATCCTATCATGAGCCCGCCCCCTCCTCAAGTCCTTCTCCACCCCATTTTCTCCCTCGTGGGAGATAACCCTTGACGAAAAAAAAAGAATTGACCGCGGTCCCCCGATCAAATGATAATATAATAACGAATGGCCTGCAGCCTGTCGAGCCGCTTCACCGTAGGAGGAAAAACGATGAAATCAAGAACCGGTTTGGGGGTCGTTTTCCTGGTCCTGGCCGCCGTGTGGTCGGCATGGAACGAGCCGACACAGGCAGCCATTTATCAGTGGACAGGATCGGCCGGTGACAGTCAATGGACATCGGCCAACAACTGGAATCCGAACACTGGCTATCCTTCCAGCACATCCGATGACGCCCTCTTCTCCACCAATGTCAATGTTGCCGTGGATGTGAACGCGGATATCACGATCCGTTATCTCATGCCGAGCAACACCTACGTCACCAACACTTTCACGATCGCCACAGGCAGAACATTTTCCCCCTATTATCTCCAAGGGCATAATGGGTCACGCACCAATACAGTCATCATCCAGGGCGGCACATTCAAGCCTCGCACCTCCCTCATCGTGGGTCAACAAACAACCGCTGGCCCCCGAGCGACCAATGAGGTTTATCTGGTAGTGACCAACACCATCTTTGATACCGAAAACCTCACTAATGGGATCTACGTCGGCTACAACAACTGGACCGTTGGATATACCTATGGGAGTCTCGATGGACAAGGTGCCACCTTTCATCACAAGGGGGTGCCCAATATTCTGAAAGTGCCTCAGCTGTGGCTTGCACCGGGCATGAGGGGAAATAATAATAGCGCTCTCTTGAGGCTGCCGCCCTCAATAACGAATATCACCGTCAATTCGCTTTACATGCGGGGCATCTCCGACTTCGATCTTGGCGATCAACCCCAACTGGAAACCGTTGTGATCTCCAACGAAGCGTTGATCGGGCGCGGGTACATTGTCTATCGAGACGGGAGCGGCAACACCTTCACGAACCTTCCACCCAATGTGGAACTGAAGATCGGAACGCCAGGCACTCCGGCGGCGTTTGATTTTGGCGTGATGTATGACACAGCCCTGATTATGCGCTGGGGGGGATTCCGCCGCTTCGAGGGCTATTTCAGCCGGGTCAACATAGGACAATGTCAAAATAGCCTGAGCGCTTATGCCGAACTCGATCTGGCCTCGGTCGGCGAACTGGCCGGCGATTTCACGGCCGAGCGAGTGGCAACGCCCATCCTGCGCCTGGGGGGTGGTTCCCGCTACGGAACAGGTGTGTTGCGCCTGCCAAGCACGGTGACGAACCTCGCATTCGATATCTTTGAGCTGGGAAATGTTCCGGAACTTTACGCCCCGCCTTCAAGTGTGCTCCACCTGGGCAGCAACACTCAGTTGCGTGCCTTCACCGTCCGGGACAGCTTTGTCATTGGCCGCGGACAGTTCGAATTCACAACCGCGGACGGCCATCCACGCACCAATCTCCCAGGAGGCGTTGTCTTCAAGGTCGGGACGCCAGATCGGCGCGCGTCGCTCCGGGTTGGGAACTGCATTTATCTTGGAAGCACTTCGCTGCTGGGACCGGGCATCGCATCCTTCGAAGGATGGTTGAATGAGCTTCTTATCGGGCATGTCGGTCCCTTATATGCCAATCACGCCATAACAGCCACCCTTGATCTGCGCGGGGTGGATGTGATCGCGTTGGATGTCCAAAGCAATGTCACCATCGGAGCCCACTTCAACAACGCCTCTACCTGTTATCTTTACTCCGCTTCTATGCGTTGCGCCAATCTGACGGTCGGCAGCAACGCCCATTCGACCCTAAGCTACAATCGGGAATCCTTCCTCCACCTGAGCAATACGGTGGCCACCGTAACGAACAGCGTGACCATCCGTGAAACCGGACGGGTGGCGGTGCGCGTGGACGGCCGCTCCTCCGGACTCGATCTTCTGACCACCAATCTTACCGTCGCTCCGCCCTCGGTGTTCCCCCAATATTACGGCCGCATCTCCGTCGTTTTCTCCAGGGATCCCCTTTCGCCCTCGGAGGACTACTTCGGCGTGCGGCTGAGGGGGAATGCGGTGGCGCTCCTGCAGAGCCTGACCAGCGCCGTGCCACCGCGGCTCACGGCAGACATCGCAGGACTCTCGCCATCGGTGCGGAGTCGGTTCGGCATCTACTACCTCGCCGGCCGCGATCAGACCATCCTGGGTGTGCCTGGCGTGCCGTCCGGCACCGTGATCCTGATTCGGTAAAAGGGCGACCTGGCCCTCGCCGTCAGGACTCGAGACCAAAACGCTTGCCATCCCTGGCGGCCAACCCCTACGATAAGAACGAGGGGCGTATCAGACGTTCCGTTACGCTCCCACGGAGAAGGCCATGCCCGACCGCACACCCACCCAGCAACTGGCGTTCGATACCCTTATGCGCCAGCCGGTCCGGGGAATCGCCATCTGGCAGATCAACCCGATGGAATGGCGCATGATTGACCGTATCGCCGGCGTTCCGGAAGGCACCTATGCGAAGGATCCCATTCCTACCTACCGCCGAATGCTGGAAGAGGCGGGCTGTTGCATGCTCGATCAGTGGATCCCCACCAATCCCCTTTCCATGGGCATCCATGGTTACGAAAACAGAGCCCACAAAACGCCGACCACCGGTCTCAAGACGATCGTACTCGATGGCACCCTCATAGACTCCCCGGAAGCCGTTGTCCAGCATCTCGAGGGCGTGGTCTTCCCCGACCTGGAACGGCAGATCGCGTCTTTCGACCCCGTCGCGTGGGGCGCGTCCGTGTTGGCCGAAGAGAAGAAAATTCAAGGAGAGGTCGGCCCTTTGATTTTGAAAGCCCCCTACGGATGGCCCTTCGGCCGTTTTCCCGGTTTTCGTTACAGCGCCTACGGATACGAAAACTATTTCATGGCCTATGCCCTTTATCCTGAGGTCATGGCGCGCGACTTTCAACTTCAGGCCGAACTCCATCGCCGTCAAAACGAGGTCTCGGCCCGCGTCATCCAGGACAACCGACTGCCGCCCTACGTCCGGCTCGATCACGACATGGCGGACGGCCGCGGCACCCTCGTGTCCCTCGAATCCCTCGACGAGATCTGGTTCCCTCGCTTCGCCGAGGCCATCGAACCGTTGGTCTCAGCCGGAATCACCTGCGTCTGGCATTGCGATGGCAACCTCTCCCAGATGATTCCCCGCCTCCTTGAAGCCGGGGTTTCCGGTTTCCAGGGGTTCCAATACGAGTACCACATGGATTACGAAGCCATCTGTCGCATGAAAAGCCGTGACGGGCAGCCGCTGCTGATCATCGGTGGCGTTTCCGTGACAACGACGCTGCCCAAGGGAACACCCGCCGATGTCAAACGCGAAATGGAATGGCTGGTCTGCCATGCGCCGCCGGTCGGTTTCCTGCTCGGCTGCTCCAGCTCCATCACCCCGGGTGTTCCCTGGGATAATCTGAAGACCCTGATTGAGGGATTTCACTACTACCGGACGCACGGTCGCACGTGAGGGGGCCGCGTCTTTCGGCTTGTCAGCCGTTTCTCTTTTGTGGTTGACTTTGCCCTGTGATGCGAATCCTCGTCACCGGATGCGCCGGTTTTATCGGCTTCCACATGACCCAACGTCTCCTGGCGGAAGGTCACACGGTGGTCGGCGTGGACAATCTCAACCCCACTTACGATCCGGCCCTCAAGGAGGCACGGCTGGCTCTCCTTCTTCCACATCCCGCCTTCACCTTCCATCGCCTGGATCTGGCCGACGCATCGGCGGTCAAGGCTCTTTTCGAAACGGCGCCATTCGATCGGATCATTCATCTGGCCGCCCAGGCCGGCGTCCGCTATTCCCTTCAAAACCCTTCCCTCTACGTGGCCAGCAATGTCGCCGGTTTCCTGAACCTTCTCGAAGGCTGCCGGCGGCAGAAGACCCCCCACCTGCTTTTCGCCTCGAGCAGTTCGGTCTACGGGCTCAGCCGTGCCCTCCCCTTTTCCGAACATGATCCCGCCGATCACCCCGTCTCGATCTACGCGGCGACTAAGAAGGCCGGCGAACTGATGGCGCATACCTACGCTCACCTCTTCGGGATACCCGCGACCGGTCTCCGCTTTTTCACGGTGTATGGTCCTTGGGGACGTCCCGATATGGCTCCCTTCCTCTTCCTGAACGCCCTTTTCCAGGATCGCCCCATCGAGATCTTCAACTACGGTGACATGGCCCGCGATTTCACCTATGTGGACGATGTGGTGGAAGGCATGGCCCGTCTGTTGAACCGGATCCCTGCCCCTCATCCGGAATGGAACGCCACACGGCCAGACCCCGCCACTTCGACGGCCCCGTACCGAATCTATAACATCGGCAACCACACCCCCGTCGCCTTGACGGATTTCATCGCTTGTCTGGAGCGATTGACAGGCAAAACGGCCCGCCGGACGCTCCTCCCCATGCAACCGGGAGACGTTCGCGCCACCTGGGCGGATATTTCCGATTTCAGCCGCGATACCGGTTTTTCACCTTCGACCCCGTTGGAGGTCGGACTCTCCCGTTTTGTCGAATGGTACCGCTCGTTTTATCACGTGTGATCCCCCGCCCCTCCATTCGGTACCAACGCCTTTCACCGGTGATGAACACTCCCGGCGATCCAACGCTCGGCCACTGGCCTGCGAGCGTTCGCCAACGCGGAGGGGCACGGCCATGAGCCGTGTGGTTCTTGTCCGTTGCACAACCTATGATCAACCCGAGGTGGAGGCCGCCATCGCGCGTCTCATGACGCTAGCGGATCCAGACGGCTCCCGGATCGCTCCCGGCCGCCATATTCTCGTCAAACCGAATCTCCTTTTCGATTCTCCTCCCGACCGGGCCGTCACCACGCACCCCATCGTCGTCCGCGCCCTGCTCCGCTTTCTTAAGCAGGAAAAGGCCATTCCGGTTGTGGCCGACTCCCCGGCCGGCGCGCTCCGAACGGAACGCGTCTGGAAGACGACGGGAATCCGCGACGTGTGCGAATCGGAGCATGTGCCTCTGCTGAATCTCGAAGAGGCCGGGGCCGTGCCATTCGAATTCGAAGGGATTCCCTACGCGATCGCCCGGCCCGTTCTGGAGGCCGATCTGGTCCTGAACGTCCCCAAAGTCAAAACCCACGTTCTGACCGTCCTGACCGCCGGCGTCAAAAATCTGTACGGCGTCATTCCGGGCTTCCAGAAAGCCCTTCTCCACCGTCACTTCTCCACTCCCCGGGCCATGGGGCGTTTTTTGGCCCACCTCGCCCGACAGATCGCGCCCGCCCTGACCGTTGCCGACGCCATCGTCGGCATGGATGGCGACGGGCCCTCGGGCGGCCATCCTTGTCCCCTTGGCTTTCTCGCCGCCGCATCCGACGTCTTTGCTTTGGACCTTGCGCTGTGTCATCTCCTGGCGATTCCCACCCATCAGGTCCCGTACCTCCCACTATCCGGTCCGAACGGCCACCCCCGCCTCGATTGGGTTGGCGATTGCATCCCGCAAAAAACCCTATCCTTTACGCTTCCTGCCACATGGCGCTCCCGATTGATCCCCCCGGCGTTGGCCCGCCTTCTTTCCCCCCTTCTTTGGATCCGCCCCACCTTTGACGCATCCCGTTGCATCCGGTGTGGGCGTTGCTCGGCCGGCTGCCCTGTTCGAGCGCTTATCCCCCAGAAGGCCAGTCCCCCGCGCCTTTTAGCCCGACGATGCATCGGTTGCTGCTGCTGCCACGAACTTTGCCCCGTCGAAGCCATCCACATGACCGAAAGCCCCCTCATGCGCCTCATCAGCCGCGGACGCCTCACATGACACCCCCTCCATCCCCTTCCATCCGACCCAAACACTGGATCGAATATGCCGCCGCCCGATTCCTGGCCTCGCTCGTCGCCTCGCTCCCCGACCATGCCGCATTGGGGCTGGGACGTCGCCTGGCGGATTTCGGTTTCAGCGTGATCCGCTATCGCCGTTCCGAAGCCATCCGCCGTATCCTATCAGTCTTCGCTCCTGCGATGGACCGATCCACCGCCACAGCCATCGCCCGCGAATCGTTCCGAAATCTGGTCCTGACGCTTTTCGAAGGAATGCGTGTCTCACGTGTGGATCGGGCGTGGATCGCCCAGCATATTGACGACGCGGGAGGATTCGAGACCGTCCGGGCGCATTGTGCCTCCGACCAGGGCGCGGTTCTTGCCGTTCCCCATATGGGATCCTGGGAACTGGCCGGAGCCAGTTGCGCCCGGGTGGGCATTCCTCTCATTTCCATTTCCGCTCGTTTCAAAAACCCGTTGGTGGACGAATGGCTGCGACAGCAGCGGACGGCCGCGGGCTTCGAAATGCTGACGCGGGGGACGGATCCGCTCGCCGCCGTTCCCCGTCTTCTCAAACGCGGCCGGTGTTTTGCCATTCTTCCCGATGTGCGCCACCCCCGGCCTGCCCTGGCCATTCCTTTTCTGGGCGGCACGGCGAACATTGCTCCCGGGATGGCCCTCTTTGCACGCCTGGGAAATGCACCGATTTTTCCATGTATTTTGACTCGCCTTCCCGGAGGCCGCCATCGCTTCCGAGTCGGACGCCCCATTTTCCCAAACCCGGAGGAGTCGCGAGACGAGGACCTCCGGCGGATGACCGCAGCCGTGATGGCCATTATCGAAGAGGCGATCCGCGCCCAGCCTGGCCAGTGGTTCTGGTTCAATAAGCGGTGGATTCTCGACCCGCTATAGGGCGCCAGCCGATTCCAGTACCCGCCGTTCGAGGGCGGCATAACGGCGAAGAAGGGCCGTATAGCGCGCATGGGCTGTCGGATCAGGGTCCACTCCCCGCCCCGGACTCGGGATCCGCCGCTGTTTCCAAATCGCGTCGTATGAAATAAACTGCCCCGCTTGCCAACACCTCCAGCCATGCCAGGCGCGCAATGCCGCGCCCAGCGCAGCGGTATTGGGCACATCGCTCGGCTCGACGCGAACCCCGAACACATCCGCCATTACCCGAAGCACGGCCGGATCAACGGAGGCGCCTCCTGTGGCCAACAGCCGGACCGGCCGGATACCGAGACCCTCGGCATGAAGGCGCATGGAGAGAAAGGCCCCTTCCAGCACCGCCCGCGCCTCTTCGTCCGGCGTAAAAATGGCCGGCCGGTCATCGGGTCCAAACCGATGAACTCCCGCCTGAAGACAGGGGGGCGTGATCTCCGGCTCCAGAAAATAGAAACCGATCCGCCCTCCATTTCCCGGCTCCGTCCTCCCCAGGCGAACCGCATAGGCCCGCCAGTCCGGATCCCCCACCAGTTTCCGGATCGCTTCACGGGTCAGCGATCCGTTTTTCCAGCAGAGAAGCGCCATATAGCCGTCCGGATCCACGGGATTGACAAAGATATGCCCCTCGCGTCCCGAAGGACGCGGTTCACAGAGGGCCGCAAAGAGGGTATCGCTCGTGCCAAGGCTGATGGCCACATCGCCGGGCTGCCGAAGACCCAGCCCCGCCAGACTGCAGGGGTTGTCGCCCGATGCGGCAATCAGAATTGCTTGGTCCGAAAAGCCATACCGCGTCCGCCAGTATGAGGCCAAACCACCGACCGACGAATGGGAAGGCACGGGCTCGCCCAATCGTTCAGCCAGACCGGGCGCCGTGACGGCAAGCGATTTCGGATCCCACCGTTTGGCCCGAATGTCTAACAGATTCATCCCCGAGCCGTCGCTCCAATCAATAGGGGCGTAGGCGCCCGCCAGCAGCGTGGCCATGAAGGAGCTCACCAGGCTGATGCGCTCCGTGGCGGCATAGGCCTCAGGACGGCGTTTGGCGATCCGCGCAATCTGATTGCCGGTAAATCGCTCGTAGGCCCGCGAGCCGGTAATTTCCGCCAGGGCCTGCGCGCCGCCCATCGCTGCCTCCCGTTCCCGGCACTCTTCGGTAGTGCTCGAGTCCATCCAAATCGGTGACTCCTCCACCGCGAAGGTCTCCGCCAGCTGCGGCGCAATCGGCCGGTGGTTCTCAAGCCGCCCCAGCTGCAGGCCCGCCCCCCGACGCCAATAAACACTGCCATGCTGCTGTCCCGAAACCGAGACCGCGGCCACTTGACCAAAGGGGAAGCGTTCATCAGCCATTCGCTCGAAAAGGAGATCCAGCGCTTCGGCCCACATGATCGGCGGAGCGGTGACCGTCCGGCCATCCGGGTGACGATGAACGCCGCCTTCGGTCCGGTACTTCGGCAGATCGCGATCGTAGGAAACCGATTTTTCGAACAGGGGACGACCCTCGGCGTCCACCGCCAGCGCCTTCAATCCCTGAGTGCTGGAATCCAATCCCAGGAACACCATCGGCTCACCACTCATGGCTTCTCCCTTTCTTTAACGGTTGCCTCCTCCAGAGCCACAAGAGACCACTCCCGTGCCCGAAGCTCTTTGACCGAATCGAAGGCGGCTTCGCCCCCTTTCCACTGAACCACGGCCCGGCGTGGCTCCACGCCAATGCGAATCGTCTGACCCGGCCGCCGGTGCGCCATCAGCACACCCAGCAATACCGCTTTCTCAATTCCATCGCCCCGTCCAAAATTCCATACCTCGTCGGGCTGCGCCAGGCGCCCCGGTTCATCGTAGATCGAGCCTTCGTCCAAAGCCTGAACGCGAGCGGGCAGTTCATCCTCGGCCAGCGCTTTCGTACCGGCCAGGCAGACCGGGCTCCGTTCCACGGCGGCCTTCAGAAAGGGGGCATCCTCGGTCCGATTCAAATCCCGGTAGGCATAAAAGGCCAGGTCGGCAACCGGACGCGCGGCGCGGAGCGTTTCCACACGCGCCACCAGCGCCTCTCGCCCCATGGTGGGTGAAAGGTTTAACGGCGGCCCAGAAGGAAGAAACCGTTTCGTTGCCGGGTCAGGCAGACGTGGATTCACATGGCAGAAGCGAATCAGCGCATCAATCGCCACCTGTGCATCGAAACAGTCGCAGGCGAAGCGCTCGCGCAGAAGGGCCACGTGGTCGGGCCGATCGAGCCGAAGGGCTTTCTCCTGCACAAAGGCTTCTAGATCATTGTAAACGATCCGATCGGGAATGGGCGCTGGTTGGAAAAGCTCATCGTCCACTTCGTCGAGCAAAAGTCCACGGCTTTCTCCGGTAAAGAGATGCGCGCTGTCCCGCTCGAACGCGAAGACCTTTTCTGCAGCGACATAGTGGGGAATGCCCCGCTTGAGGTGGCGGATTTGAAAACACCGCTGGAGGTCCTGCGCCGACCGAAGGAAATGACCGAGGAGAAGCGGACTGAAATCGGCATGGAGGAAGGCCCGGAGCCGCTGATCGAATCGTTCGTACGCCGCGCGGTCAATGGTCGCCTCGGGATAAAGCACATGGATGACGCCCGTCTCATGCGCTACGATCGTCACCCGTTCGTGCTCGAGCGCCCGGCGCGCCTGAGCGGAAAGGGCTGTCCCGTTGGTCCACATGGCCTTAGTGACCAGCCGACGGTTGTTGGTCAACAGGCCATCCTCGACGTCCACGAAATTCTGCGAGTGCAGCGGCGTAGCCATCATGAAGATGTCCTCGAGCGGCACCTCGCTGACGAGAAACAAAGCGGCCGCGTAAAGGGCGGCCAACGATACGCATTCCCCCGCTCCGCTCTGGAACCCCGGCCGATACCGGAAGGCATCCATGGCCTCCACCGTCTCCGTTTTCCAGTACGGGATGACGTTGGACGTATACCGATCGAGCCCGAAATGGCTCCGGATGTCCAAATCGAAGTAGTACCGGTCCCCTTCATAGCCGAAGAGTGCATTGGACTGGCGGAGCGCCTCCTCGTCCACGAAATCCCGGAATCGCGACAGTTCGCGCTCTTTCGTCGTCAGCCCCCACGTTTCGAGGTCCAGATTGAACACGTAGTGGTCCATGATGTACTGCTTGAGCCGGGCAATCCGTCGCATCAGCTTTTTTTCCCGGCGGGCAAACCAGGGATCCTCCCGCCACCGCCAGATCCGGGGAGACATGAGATTGGCCAGGAGAAGAGCGAGCATCAGCTCGGGGAAGACGAACAGCTCCATATCGGAGAGCGTATAGGCCGAGGAGCGTTGTTCCAGAAGCCGGCGTTCGTTGGCATTCATGGGCCTTATTCTATCCCGCTCCCCGCGCCCGGGGCAAGTCCGGGTCACGGATGAGCGTCCTCCCATGCGAGTCCTCAGGGTGACATGGATTCAGGCGATACCGGTCGCTGACGGAACTTTGACTTAGATCCTGTCTTGGGTTAGGATATCTGCAGGAGAGGAAATGGAATATTTATGCATCTCATCATTCTGAAATGCAAACTCCACATGGCGCGAGTGACCAATGCCCAGCTCGATTACCACGGGAGCCTGACGATTGACGAATCCCTCATGCAACAGGCCGGCCTGCTCCCCTACGAAAAGATACTCGTGGCCAATGTGGATAATGGGGAACGGTTCGAGACCTATGCTATTCCGGGAAACGCCGGAAGCGGCGAGATCGGTCTGAATGGAGCCGCCGCGCGCAAGGGGAAGATCGGCGATCGGCTGATCATCTTCGCCTTTGCGCTCATGACCCCCGCAGAGGCGGCCGGCGCAAAGCCGGTCATTCTATGTTTGGACGAACGGAACCGGATCGCTGAACGAATTCACTGAACGACGGCGTCAGGCGGCCCGGCGTTTTCCTTCCGTGGCCGCGAGAAGCCGGGCGACGGCCGCTTGGGTGATTTTGATGGGCCGGGGATTGGCGCGCCTCGGGGTCTCGAACATCACGTCCAGCATGATCTGCTCCAGAATCGCCCGCAGGCCTCGCGCCCCCGTTCGCTTCCGGTAGGCCACCCGGGCGAGCTCCTTCAAGGCCCCATCCGTGAAGGTTAGCTCGACCCCCTCCATGGCCAGAAGCTTCTGATACTGCTTCACCATGCTGTTCTTCGGTTCCGTCAGAATTCGGACGAGATCTTCGACGGTCAGCGGATCCAACATGGCGATGACGGGCAGGCGGCCGATAAATTCCGGAATCATACCGTACTTGAGCAGATCTTCCGGGGCCACCTGCAACTCCGATCCGGACTCGTCATTGCCGCCGGCTGGGCGGAAGCCGAGATTCTGCTTCTCGATTCGCCGGCGGATAATATCCTCCAGTCCCACAAATGCCCCCCCGCAAATGAAGAGGATATGTTCCGTGTTGATCTTGATGAATTCCTGGTGGGGATGTTTGCGCCCCCCCTGGGGAGGGACATTGGCGATGGTTCCTTCGAGAATCTTCAGCAGCGCCTGTTGGACGCCCTCGCCCGAGACATCCCGAGTGATGGACACGTTCTCCGTCTTCCGGGCGATCTTGTCAATCTCATCAATGTACACGATCCCCCGCTCGGCCTTCCGAACGTTGCCGTCGGCGGCCTGGATCAGGCGAAGGAGGACGTTTTCCACATCCTCTCCGACGTATCCCGCCTCGGTCAGGGTCGTGGCATCCGAGATGCTGAACGGCACATCGAGGCAGCGGGCCAGCGTCCGCGCCAGCAGCGTTTTCCCGCTCCCCGTCGGACCGATGAGCAGCACGTTGCTTTTCTCGATCTCCACGTCGGCAAACTCGGGCCGCCCCTTGAGAATCTCGTCCTGCTGAAGACGCTTGTAGTGATTGTGCACGGCGACCGACAGAATCTTCTTGGCCTGATCCTGGCCAATCACGTACTGGTCGAGAAACGCCTTGATCTCGTGCGGTTTCGGAACGTTCAGGGGAGGAAGCGCCCCTTCCGCCCCCCCTCCCGAGCCGGACGCGTCGGCCCCAAGAATCTCACGGCATAGGCCGACGCACTGTTCACAGATGGCCACGCCGGGGCCCGTCACAAGGCGTCCGGCCTCCCGGCGGGGCCTCCCGCAAAAGGAACATCGCGAAATTCCGTCGTCCCGCGCCATGCCGTCTCCCTATCCCCGCACCCGACCGGAGGGGGCCGCCACCTTTCTCGGCGTCACGACTTCGTCCACCAGCCCATAGGCCTTGGCCTCTTCGGCCGACATGAAGAAGTCGCGATCGGTATCCTTTTCCACCGTTTCGACCGGCTTGCCGGTGTGAGCCGCCAGAATAGCATTAAGCCGTTCCCGCAGCCGCAGGATCTCCCGGGCCTGAATTCCGACGTCGGTGGCTTGACCCTGAGCGCCTCCCCAGGGCTGGTGGATCATAATGCGAGCGTTGGGCAACGCATACCGCTTGCCTTTTGTTCCGGCCGCCAGAAGCAGCGCGGCCATGCTCGCCGCCTGACCCACGCAATAGGTCGCGACGTCGCACTTGAGGTACTGCATCGTGTCGTAGACAGCCAGACCGGCCGTAACCGATCCGCCCGGCGAATTGATGTAAAGACTGATCTCCTTGTCGGCATCCTCACTCTGGAGAAAAAGCATCTGGGCGATCACAAGATTGCTGACATCGTCGTCGATCGCCGTGCCGACAAAAATGATCCGCTCCTTGAGTAGACGGGAATAGATATCGTAGGCGCGTTCGCCCCGCCCCGTCTGCTCCACCACCATGGGAATGAGGATCTGGCTACGACTCCGCATCGGCGGTCCCTTTCTCCGTGATCTTCCATACCACGGCGTCCATCACCCGCTCGAGCGCCTTCGAACGTCGAAGGCCCGCCCGGATTTCCTCCTGCCTTCCCTGCTCGGCGACCTCCTTCTGCACTTTCTCCAGGGGCTCGTTGCGGAGGGCAGCCAGGACCTTCAGGTGGTTCATGATCTCCTCGTCCGTGACCTGAATGTTTTCCTGATCGGCGATGCGGCTCAGTATATAATCGAGCCGGACGCGCGCACGCGAGGACGTCGCGGCGGCCTCCAACAGCGCGTCGCTGTGCTGGCGAAGCGTCTCTTCCGAAACTCCGCGCCGAATATTGTCCTGAACCAGTTGGGAGACGGTAAGGCGGGTTTCGGCATCCACTTCCGACTGGGGCAGTTCCTCCATCGGGGTATGATCCAGGAGCCATTGAATGACCGTCTGCCGGCGGCGGCGTTGCTCCTCCTGCTGTTTTTGGCTTTCGAGCGACGCCCGCATCCGTTGGCGGAGCTCGGCCTCGTTCGCCACCTTGATCGAACGGAAGAACTCCTCGTCCATCGGTGGAAGCTGCCGTTCCCGGATCTCCTTGAGCGTGACGGTGTAAAGCGCTTGAAGCCCAGCCAGTTCGCTCACAGGAAAGTCCGCGGGGAAGACCACGTTCATTTCGCGCGTCTCCCCGACGGCCATCCCAATCAGGACTTCACGGAATCCAGGAAACAGGTCATTGGCCTCGGCGACCATCACCCACCGATCCCGGCAGGAGGCGGCGTCCGGGCATGAGGTGACCCGCTGAGCCAGCGGGGTCTCGCCCGTGCGACCCTCGTAATCCACGCGGGCGAAATCCTCCGCCCGAACGGTCCGCCCCTCCACGGTCACATACCGTGCCAAACGCTCCCTCATCGCGGTCACCGCCGCCTCGACCTCCTCGTCGGTCACGGCCGGCGTCCGCCCCTCGAGCTCGATCCCCTTCCAGGCCGGAAGCTCGAATCGCGGCGCCACATCCACCGTCACCGTGAAGGCAAAGGGCGCTCCACTGAGCAGGGGGGCCTTGTTCGAAACCTCCACAGGGGCCACGACATCGAGGGCCGCCTGCCTGACCGCTTCCCGAAAGCCAAAGCGCGTCAGCCAGTCGCGCAGCTCTTCTTCAATCTGCTGGGCATACTTCTTCTGCACCAGCGCCGCGGGTGCCCGCCCGGGCCGAAACCCCGGCAGCCGGGCGCTCCGCGCCACCTGCGCCACCACCTCGCGCCAGGCCGCATCCACATCCGTGGCCGGCACCTCAATCGCCATCTTGAGACGGCAGGGGCCTGCCGGTTCGATCGTCACCGCCACTGAACTCACCAGCGTTACTCCTTCAGCGACATCAGAAATTCCGCGTTGCTCCGTGTCTTCTTCAGCCGATTCACGATCAGTTCCATCGCCTCGACCGCCGGGATGCCGCTGATCGCTTTTCGAAGAATCCATATCTTATTGAGTTCCTGAGGGTCGAGCAAGAGTTCTTCCTTCCGCGTCCCCGATTTTTCGATATTGATCGCCGGGAAGATGCGCTTGTCCACCAGCGTCCGGTCGAGACAGAGCTCCATGTTGCCCGTTCCCTTGAACTCCTCGAAGATCACCTCGTCCATCCGGCTGCCCGTATCCACCAGGGCGGTCGCGATGATCGTCAGGCTCCCGCCGTCCTCCGTGTTGCGGGCCGCGGCAAAGAAGCGCCGAGGCTTGTGAAGCGCATTGGCGTCCACCCCGCCCGAGAGAATCTTGCCGCTGTGCGGCTGCAGCGTGTTGTACGCCCGTGCTAGACGGGTGATACTGTCGAGCAGAATCGCCACGTGGCGCCCCCGCTCCACCATGCGCTTGGCGACCTCCACCACCATCTCCGCCACCTGAACATGCCGTTCCGGCGGCTCGTCGAAAGTGGAACTGATGACGTGCGCCCGGGTGTTCCGCTCCATGTCGGTGACCTCTTCGGGCCGTTCGTCAATGAGCAGAATGATGAGGTACACGTCGGGATGGTTCTTGGAGATGCTGTTGGCGATCTTCTGAAGGAGCACGGTCTTTCCCGTCCGGGGGGGCGCTACGATCAAGCCCCGTTGCCCCATCCCGATCGGTGTAAAGAGATCCATCACCCGCATCGAGATCTCATCCGGCGTCGTTTCAAGAATGAACCGCTTGTTGGGAAAGAGCGGGGTGAGATTCTCGAACGGCACCCGGATGCGCGCTTGCTCGGGATCCATCCCATTGATGCGATCCACCCGGAGAAGCGCGAAAAAGCGCTCCTTGTCGCGCGGCGCTCGAAGCTCTCCTTCCACTTCATCCCCCGTCCGCAGCCCATACCGCCGCAACTGAGAGGGCGTTACATAAATGTCCTCCTGGCACGGCAGATAGCTGTTGAGCGGCGAACGGAGAAATCCATACCCCTCGGACATGACCTCGATCACACCCCGCCCGAAGGCCGTCCCGTTCAGCCGCGCATTCGCCTTGAGAATCTCGAAAATCAGGTCGTGCTTCCGCATCGGGCCTGGATTTGTCAATCCCAGCTCCGCCGCCAGCGTCGTGAGCTGGGGGACCGTCATCTGTTGCAATTCGCTCAGATCGAGCGCACGGCCCGGCTTCGGGGGCGGCTGGGACGGAGTCCCGGCCGGTGTCCAGACCGGCAGCGCCTCCTCCTTTGGCCGCAACCCCTGGATGGGCAACACCGGGGGACGCGTCGGCAACGGGGAGATCGAACCTGGCCGGCGGACCACCGGCCGATAGACCGGCTGCCCATTGCGGAAGGAGTCGGTCGGGTGGGCCGAGGGCGCCGCCCCGCCGTTTTTCGAGGCCTCAAGTCCATATCCTTCCGCAGACGAGGGAGACGGCGGTGGTGCCGACGGCGGGGCCGGAGGCGGCGAAGCGGTTTCGCTCTCCTCACGGGTCGCGTCCCCTGGCCGCGGCGTCTCCTCGTCCGCTCGTTCGGGAGCGGGTGGCCCCGCCGACGCCTCTTCCGCCAGTTTCTTCTTCTCTTCGACGGCCGGCGGACTCTCGCTGGCCATCGCTGCCTTGGCCCGTTTGGACGGCCGGCCCCGCCGGCGGCGGACGGATACCGCCCCCGTTTCGTCCGCGCGACCGGTTTCCTCCGGCCTGGATGTCTCTTCCATCATTTCCGTTCTCCTGCTTGTTTCAAAAACTCGGTCACCTGGGCTCTCAAACAGTTCAGCGACCCACCGTTGAACAACACCACATCCGCCCGGTTCATCTTCTCCCGCTCCGGCCATTGAGCCGCCAGCCGTGCCTTCGCCTCCGCCGGCGTCAGACCCCGGGCCAGCAGCCAGCGCCATTGCCTCTCGGCCGGTGAGACGACCGCCAGCACGGCGTCCCATCCCTTGTCGAGCCCCGCTTCATAGAGAAGGGGAATCACCGCCAGAGCCGCCGATGGCTCCCCGGAAAGCGAGCGAAACCAGCGCTCCATCTCCTCCAGAACGGCTGGGTGAACCAGACGATTGAGATCCTCCAGCGCCGACCGGTCCGAAAACACGATTGCCCCCAGCTTTTTCCTGTCCAGCGAACCATCCTCCTTCAGAACCGACCGCCCAAAACGCGCGACGACGGCGGGATAAACCACCCCGCCGGGAGCCATAAGGGCATGGGCCGACACATCGGCATCCCAGACCGGAATTCCCGACTCGGCAAAAAAACCGGCGGCCACGCTTTTCCCGCAGGCCAGCCCGCCCGTCAATGCCCACCGTTTCATCCACGCTCCACTGACCCTCCCCGCAACAGGCCTGTCCAGCCGTTCGAGTCATCGGGAACAGAAAGACAACGGCGCCGGAAGGAGTTCAGAAGGGGAAAGCCCGTATTCGTGCCAACGATTCAACGCACGATGGAACAAGACTATCCGATCGAATCCTCTGCCGTCAACACTTTTTTCGGCATTTTCAAAGGGCTCCGCGCCCGCTATCGTTTTCCCATGCCTCCGAAGGAGCGAGCCAGTCAAATCGCACACCGCCAGAGAACGGTTCTCCTGGAACTTCTCCCCCGCGTGGAAGCTGCGGTCGGCCAGGGGATCCCCGCCAGTCGCTTTCTCCGGAGGGAGTTTCTGCGCCATCGGTATCTCGGTGCCCGCGACCGCCGATTTCTCTCCAACGCCATTTTCTCCTGGTTTCGTTGGAAAGGATGGATCGCCGCAACCCCCGAATGCTCGCCGGCGCAGGCGTTGGCCGCCGCTTTCCGCCTCGATGATCCCCTCGGTCACCCCGCTCTCGACGCCGATCCCGTGCCCGCTCTTTCCTCCCTGCCCGATCCCTGGAATGACCCAGTCGGTTTTCTGACCGCCAAAGGAGGGGAATGGGCCCTCCGAACCGGCCACGCCAATCCCCCTCCTCCGGAATCGCTTCTCCCCCCCGAAACGCTTCCCCTCTTCGATCTTCCCGCCGGCGACCCGCACGCGCGTACCCGCCTGCTGGCCGCGTTCCAGATCCGGCCGCCCGTCTGGATTCGCGTAAGGGCCGGATTCGAACACCGCCTCGAGGCGGAGGCCAGCCGGCTTGGACTCTCTTTTTACAAAGACTCTCGCCTCCCCCAGGCATGGGCACTGCCGCCGGAGGGAGATCGCCTGCGCCTTCTCGTCTCCCATCTCCCCGGGCTCTTTGAGATCCAGGATATCGCCTCCCAACTCGTCGGCCTCGCAGCCGATCCCCACCCTGGCGAATACTGGTGGGATCTCTGCGCCGGCGCGGGTGGGAAAACCCTCCACCTGGCGGATCTTGCCTTTGGCCAGATCCACCTGCTGGCAACGGAAATCCGCCTTTCCGCCCTTCGTGAAGCAGAACGACGTGCGGCCCTCTCCCCCTACCGTTCGGCCATCCGATTCGAAAACCGAGATGTCCTCGAGTCCTCTCCGCCCGACGCCCACTTCGATGGCGTTCTGCTCGATGCCCCCTGCTCCGGAAGCGGCGTCTGGGGCCGCGAGCCCGACGCCCGGTGGCGGTTCCGCCTCGACCGTTGGCACGACCTGCTGAAACGCCAGGAGGCCCTTCTCGAGACGGCCGCCCGAGCCGTGCGGCCCGGTGGCCGCCTGATCTACGCAACCTGCTCCCTCTTCCGCTCGGAAAATCACCAAGCCATAACCCGTTTTCTCGACCGCCACCCCGAGTTCTCCCTCGCCCCCTTTGCCCATCCGTTCACAGGCTTGCCCGTGAACGGCACCCTGACGGTCTGGCCATGGGAGGGACCCGGCGATGGCTTTTTCATCGCTCGGCTCCGGCGGCAACCTCGCGACTAATCGTTGCGAACGCCGGCTCAATCGGTTATACCTTGACTCCGACCGCACGACCGGAGCATTGTCGGATGTACCTGAACTTTTACGGCCTTCGAGAGTACCCGTTCAATATCACCCCCGATCCCCGCTACCTCTATTTCTCCCCGCATCATCAAGAGGCCTTCGACCATCTCCGCTACGGCATTCTCTCCCGAAAGGGATTCATCGAATTGACGGGGGAGGTCGGTTGCGGGAAGACGACCCTATGCCGCGCCGTGCTCGCTCAACTGGGAAATTCCGTCCGAACCGCCCTGATTCTCAACCCCTTCCTGACCGAGTCTCAGATGCTCCGGGCGATTCTGGCCGATTTTGGTCTGATTCCCGCAGGGCGAGACAAGCTCGCCCTGACCCATCAGCTCAACGCCTTTCTTCTCGAACAGAACCGTGCCGGCGTCAACGTGGCGGTGATCATTGACGAAGCTCAGAATCTGAGTCTTCCCCTCCTGGAGCAGATCCGCCTCCTCTCAAACCTCGAGACCGATCAGCATAAGTTGCTTCAGATCGTACTGGCCGGCCAGCCAGAACTCCGAACGCTGTTAAGCCGTCCAGAGCTTCGCCAGCTCCGGCAGCGCATCCTGGTCCGTTACCATTTGCCGCCGCTGGACGAAGCGAGCACGCTGGGGTATATTGAACACCGAATGAAAATGGCCGGCTGTTCCAACCCGCATCTGTTCGAGGAGGAGGCCGTACGCACCATCCATGCCCACGCCAACGGCATTCCCCGGCTGATCAATGCGATTGCCGATCATGCGCTGCTGGCCGGGTACGTCCGGCAGAGTCCTCGCATTGACCTTCCCTGCGTCGAGATGGCCATCCGCCAGTTGGAAGGTACGCCATGAGTCTGATTCAGGAGGCCCTTCGCCGCCAGCAGGAAGAGATGAACCGCAAGGCGGCGGAAGCCGCCGCAGCCCGAGCGGCCCAATCCCCCCAGCCAACCCCACCACCCCTCCCTCCCACGCCCCCGCCGGAAGGTGAAAAAGAACCCCCACCCCCGCCGCGAAACGAGCCGAACCCGACTCACCCCGCCATCCTGATCGTCTCATTTGCCGTAGCCGCCCTTCTCCTGATCGGCGTGCTGGCATATGTGTTCCAGCCCTGGAACTATTTGTTCCGACGCCAAACGGCCGCGCCGGCCATCCTCCCCACAACCAACACCGCCCCGTCATCCGTCGCCACAGGCACACCGCCGCCCCTCGCCGCATCCTCTCGTGAGCCTGATTCGCCACCGCCTTCGGCCGCAACGTCCGAAACGGTCACGGTCACCGCCGCGCCCCCTCTTCCCGGGGAGCCAGAGCCCACGTCTTCCGTCCTCTCAGCCCCCGCGCCGACACCCCCTTCGAAACCGAGGTCCACCGCTACGGCGTCGCCATCCATCCCTCCCCAACCCGTCCAAAGCGTTCCGCCGGTTCCGATCGAAGAGGAGCCGATTCTGTGGCCGCCAGTCAAATTGACCGGTCTTATCAAGATGGGATCGGCGTTTTCGGCCCGGCTCGACAATCGCATTGTCGGCCCCGGCGAGACGGTCAACGGCGTGGAACTCGTGAAGGTTACGGAAGAGGGAGCCGTGCTTCGGTATCGGGGAAGAGAGAAGACCCTCCGGGTGGGCGAATCCACGCGCTAAGGCTTCTTGGCCGCCTCTTTCGCTTTTTGGCTCAGCCGATCAAGCGCCGTAACAAACTCCTGCGGAGAGGTAAGGTAAAAATGGCAGGCGGCCCCGGTCACTCGGGAGACCCACGCCAGAAGCTCACGATCATAGGGATTTTGCACCACAACAAGCAGGTCGCTTTCCAACCGTTCAAAGGGGAAAACGCCCGCCATTTTCATGGTTTCCAAGGGGATAAGGGAGGTCGCCTCCTCGTTCGGTTCGAAGTCGGAAAGCCGGACAAAGGGCATTTCCGTTTTCCGGGCAAGGAAGGCGAGAATTTCTTCCATTCGCCCTAATCCCCGTGTCTCGATCACATGAATAGCCGAGATCAGGCCCTGGTCGGTCGTGTTGGAAAAGAGATCGGTCAGATCCTGCACAGCCTGGGAGTATTGCTCGGCTGTCAATAGGCCGGCTTGATGGAGATCCCAGGCCAGGGCCATTTCATTGGCGATTTGAGGCCGATGCACCGCGACGGGCGATGACGCCTGCGGTTTCCCCTCACCGGCAAGGGCCGTCTCCGTAAGGGTAAGGGGAATCAGAAGTTCACGGATCTCAGCCAAGGCGGGATCCGTGGCATCGCCCGCATCAAGATCGTGCAGAAGCTCCTGGGCGGCCTCCCGATCCCGCTCTTGAGCAATGGCCTGAGCCAGCCGTCTGAGATATTGCCGTGCCCGGGTAAAATCCCCCAGCCGGGTATAGGCGTCCACCAGCGTCCCAAGAGCCGTCCGATCGTCAGGGATCACTTCCAAAACGCGCTCGAAGGCTGCGATGGCGTCCCAAAGCTCCGCCTCGCGCTCCCCGCCGGCCGCCTTTTTCTGCTCCTCTTTCATCGGGATTGTGCCCTGCAACAGCATTATGGTCCGCCGCCTCTCTCTCCGTCAAGCCATCCCGAAGCGGCGATGGAGAACCCCGTTGAGATTGCTCCGTCAGGCCGAATTGTGATAGGGTTTGGATGTGTCGCTCACCCTCTCCGCCATCTGCGTCTTTGCCGGATCAAGCTGGGGCCGACGTCCCGCCTATTCCGAAGCCGCTCGGCAGCTGGGACGCCTCCTGGCCCGACGACAGATCCGCCTGATCACGGGGGGCGGCTGCGTCGGTCTTATGAACGAAGTCGCCGAAAGCGCCCTCGCCGGCGGCGGCGAGGTCTGGGGCGTCATTCCAGAATCCCTTCGCGGAAAAAACGTCGAACATCCGCGCCTCTCCCGCATGGTCGTCACGCCCACCATGCATGCCCGCAAACAGACCATGTTCGATCTGTCCGATGCCTTCATCGCTCTGCCGGGCGGATTGGGGACACTAGACGAACTCTTCGAAGTTCTGACGTGGAGTCAGCTCAACCTCCACGCCAAACCCTGCGGCCTGTTGAACGTAGAGGGCTATTTCGATCCCTTGCTTGCCTTTCTCGATCACGCCGCCGACGAACGATTTCTGGCCGCCGATCACCGGGCGATGGTCGTCGTCGAATCGGACCCAGAACGGCTGCTCGCCGCGTTCACGCACGTCACCCCTCCGGCACTGGATCCCTGGCTCCAATCGCTCGTCCCCCCTTCGCTCTCCCCGGAGCGGCATTCATGACCCCTCCTTTCCGTGCCGTCATCGTGGGCGCCGGCCATCGCGCCTTGCTCTACGCCTCGTTCGCCCGTCGCCATCCCGACCAGCTTCGCATTGTCGGCGTGGCCGATCCCCAGCCCCATCGCCGAGCCCACGCGGCCCGCCTTTTCGACCTACCGGACACGTGCCAATACGAATCAGCCGAGGCCCTTGCCGCCATTCCCCGTTTCGCCGATTTCGCCATCAACGGAACTATGGATCATCAGCATGTTCCGACCACCCTTCCCCTGCTGGAAGCCGGGTACGACGTGCTGCTGGAAAAGCCCATCGCCACTCGCCTCGAAGACCTGCACACTCTGGTGGCCGCGGTCCGCCGGACCGGCCGGTGGGTGGCCATCGCCCATGTTCTTCGATACGCCCCGTTTTACGCCCTCATCCATCAGAAGGTGCTCGAAGGCGCCCTCGGCGATCTCATCAACCTCCAACTCGCCGAACACGTCTCTTACCACCATTATGCCGTCGGTTACCTCCGTCGCAAATGGGCCAGGCGCGCGGTTTGTCAAAGTTCCATGCTCCTCGCCAAGTGTTGCCACGACCTGGATTTGATCGCCTGGATGAAGAGCGGCATTGCCCCGGTCCGCGTCGCCTCCTTCGGCAGCCAATTCCAGTTCCGTCCCGAGCAGGCTCCTCCCGGCTCCGGCACCCGATGCCTGACCGACTGCGTTATCGAGGCCACGTGCCTCTACTCCGCCCGAAAACATTACCTGGACCACCCCACCCGCTGGTCCTTTTACGTCTGGGACTCGCGAGAGACGATGGCTCATCCCACGCTGGCCGATAAGGAACGCTCGCTTCGGGAGAACAATCCCTATGGCCGATGCGCCTGGAAATGCGGCGCCGATGTCGTGGATCATCAGTCGGTCCTCATCGAGTTCGCCGATGGGGCTTCCGCCACTCTCAACATGGTGGGAGGGTGCGCCAAACCCAGCCGCACCATTCACCTTATCGGCACCCGCGGCGAAATTCAGGGAACCCTCGAAGGGGGGCGCTTCGTCCTGCGCGTTCCGGATCCGGCCCCCGGGCGGGAGACGGCCGAAACGATATTCGATCTCCAGACGATGGGCGACACCACCGGCGCCTTCGGCGGCCATGGAGGGGGCGACATGCGGGTCGTGGCCGATTTTCTCCGCGTGCTGCGAGGAGAACCTCTCTCGCTCTCCTCGACGCCACTGGAGGACTCCATTGCCGGCCATTGCATGGTCTTTGCCGCCGACCATGCGATGGAAACGGGAACGGTTGTCGCGATCGATCGCTTGGCGCCCTGGGCGTACTCGCCGGGTACCGCCGCTCAATAAGGAAGCAAGACCTCGTCCAGCGATCGCTTCGGGACGTGGTGCACGCCCTCGGCATCTCGCCAATACTCGATCCGTTGGCCAACCACCGGTTCAAGGACCACCTTCTCCCTGGGTTTCCCGAGCGCCACCACGAGCAGGATCTCATACCGATCGGGAAGCCCGATCGCGGCACGGATCGGACCCCGATCCACCGCTCCCAGTATGCATCCACCCAACCCCATGGCCCGCGCGCCCACCATGAGAGTCTGGGCCGCAATCCCATGGTCGCAACCGGCCCCATTGGCAATATCCCGATCCAGAAGGATGAGAATGTAGGCCGCCGGGCGTTCGCCCTCGGCAGGTTTCCCATCCTTCAAGTAGGCGGCCCAGTGCAGGTGGGGAAAGATCGCCGCATTCTTTTCGGCCGTCCAGGAGATCACATACTTCAGGGGCTGCTTATTGCCTCCGGAGGCCGTCTGACGGGCAAGATCCACCAGATCTCGAAGGACCTCCTCCGGCACCGTCTGTTTTTCGTCGAACCGTCGAACCGACCGGGTCTCGAGCACCAACGCCCGGAACATCTCCCACCGATCATTTCCTGCCGTCATCGTTCTCTCCCCGTTGCGGCGACGTGGATGGCGTCACCCTTAAAATGGCATCTCCTCCCCCTCCTCCGGTGGACGCGGCGGAGGTGAATCGCCCTTCTTCTCCAGATCGCGGCCCTCCTTCCCTTCTGGAAGTCGGGCGTTCGTCGTCCCCGCTTCGGCACCGGTCAGAACGACCTCCTGCGCCTGGAGATTGACGAAAAACCGGTCGTTATACTCGCTGCCGCGGATCCGGAACGAGACCGAGACGTGATCACCCTCACGGACGCCGTCCAACAGCGCGCATCGTTCCTTGAGACACTCGAACCGGATCTTCTGGGGAAAGGCGTCATCGGTCAGCAGGATGAACTCCCGCTTGGTAAAGCCGCTCGGAAAGGTCTGCGTCTCGAAAATTCGGTAGATGGTTCCCGTCAGTTCGAACCAATTCATGCCTTTACGTCCTTCCGCTCGATGGCTGGGGCGAGGAACTGCCCAAGTAGACGTTGATCGCATCCAGAAGGGCCCGGATTCCCGCCTCCACCACGTCCGTGGAAAGCCCCCGCCCATTCACCAGTCGGTCGCCGAATCGCACCTTGACGGTGGCTTCGCCCTGCGCATCCTCGCCGCCCGTGACGGCGCCCAGCGAAAAGGCTTCCAGCGTGAACGGAATGCCCAGCATCTGCTCTATGGCCTTGAAGGAGGCGTCGATGGGTCCATCCCCGATTGCCACGTGCTCGAGAACCTCCCCGTCGCGGATCAGCCGAACCGTGCTGGACGCCGTAATAGTGTTGCCGGAGTTGACGACGAACCGATCCAGTTTCACCCGCTCATCCTGAGGCCGTTTCTGCATGCCGCGGGCGAGCGCTTCGATATCGGCGTCCGTCACCACCTTTTTCCGGTCCGCCAGCGCCTTGAACTGAGCAAAGAGCGCCGCCCTCGTCTCCTCCGGAAACTCGAATCCCAGCTCGCGGAGGCGGGTATCGAAGGCGTGCCGGCCGGAGTGCTTGCCCAGGACCATTCGGCTGCGGGGCAGCCCAATGGACTCGGGGGTCATGATTTCGTAGGTCGCCGCATGCATCAGGACGCCATGCTGGTGAATGCCGGCTTCGTGGGCAAAGGCGTTTTCGCCGACAATGGCCTTGTTCGGTTGAACCCGACAACCCGTGACCGACGCCACGCACCGGCTGGCGGCATAGATTCGGGTGGTTTCGATCCCGCATCGAATTCCCTGAAAGTAGTCAGCCCGGGTGCGGATCGCCATCACAATCTCCTCAAGGGCCGCATTGCCGGCCCGCTCGCCAATGCCATTGACGGTACATTCGACCTGGTCGGCCCCGGCCATAATGGCCGCCAGGGTGTTGGCGGTCGCCAACCCAAGATCGTTGTGGCAATGGACGGCCAGGGTAGTCTCGCCGATATTGGGCACATGCTCTCGGATGCCCCTAATGAACCGGGCGAACAGCTCGGGAATCGCGTAACCAACGGTGTCAGGAATATTGACCACCGTCGCCCCGGCCCGAATGACGCCCTCGACCACGCGGTACACGAACTCCTCCTCGCTCCGGGTGGCGTCCTCCAGCGAAAACTGAACGTCGGGACAAAGGTTGCGGGCAAAACGGACCATTTGGACCGCCTGTTCATACACCTCTTCCGGTGTCATGCGTAGCTTATGCTGCATATGGAGGGGCGAGGTCGCCAGAAAGGTATGAATCCGGGGATGGCGCGCCTCTCGGATCGCCTCCCACGCCGTCTCGATGTCCTTGGGCAAAGCCCGGGCCAAGCTGGCCACGGCCGGCCCCCTGACCGCACGGGCCACCGCGCGGACGGACTCAAAATCGCCCGGGGAGGCCACGGCAAAGCCGGCTTCAATGACATCCACCCCCAACGCCTCGAGATGTTCCGCAACGGTTAGCTTCTCCCGGAGGTTCATGCTGCAGCCGGGGGCCTGCTCACCATCGCGAAGGGTGGTGTCGAAAATTCGAATACGCCGTTCCACTTTCTCAGTTGCACTCATAAGGAAATCCTTTTTCGAAATGGCCGCCCCGCGGTGGATAGGTGACTTTTACAGGGCAGCTCAGAAGGGGACACAAAAACCTTACTCAGCACGTATGGCGGGGCTGTCACACAGACCGGGCAACAGCCCCCTTCGCAGGTTCAGTCTGCGCACCAATGCCCCACGCGCAACACCCCATGTGTAGATGCCCATCTTATCGTTCATAACGTGTCAAGAATAACTCTTCCGCCCGCCTTTTTCAACTCTTTTTTCACAAAACACCCACCCACACAATCCCCCCCTCTTTCCTTCCATTACCCCTCATCAGCCATTTTTATATAAATGGTTAGCCTCTCATTTATCATGCGCGAATCGGACATTTTGTCACGCAGCGACGTCATTTTGTCTTGATGGCGTTCGTTTCGTATTCTGGAGCGTTTATAAAAAGTAGGGATTTTCTTGAGTTTTGTGTTATTCGCTAGGCATTGGGAACTTGGCACGCCACCTGCTGCATAAAATAGGCGAAGGTTCTCTTACAATTGTTGTTGGCCCTCCTGTTGGGGTGATGGGTTGTTGCTGTTTGTAGCCCACACGCACATGATCATCGGTCAACCCCTCCTACATGGCCTGGATCATATCAGCTCAACCCATTCACCCCTCTTTTTTTTAATTCGCCCTCTTGCTCTCCGCTTTGATTTGCGATAGGGTTGAAGAGTTTTCCACGTTTCGAAAAAGGAAGGTCATGAACAGCGATCAGATCAAGAACGGACTCGAACGCGCTCCTCACCGAAGTCTCCTTCATGCCGTTGGTGTCAGCCGCGACGATTTGAAAAAACCCTTTATCGGCGTCTGCAACTCCTACTGCGAGATCGTTCCCGGCCACATTCACTTGGCCAAAGTTTCCCAGATCGTCAAAAAAGCCATTCGCGCCGCCGGTGGAATCCCGTTCGAATTCAATGTCATCGCCATCTGCGATGGCATTGCGATGGGCCACAGCGGAATGAAATATTCGCTGCCCAGCCGCGAATTGATTGCCGACTCCGTCGAAACCATGGTTCGTGCTCATGCCTTCGACGGCCTGGTCTGCATCCCGAACTGCGACAAGATTGTCCCCGGTATGTTCATGGGCGCCCTGCGCGTCAATATCCCAACCCTCATGGTAAGCGGCGGACCGATGGCCGCTGGGCACACTCCCGATGGCCGGGCCCTGGACCTGATCAGCGTGTTCGAAGGGGTCGGTCGCGTCAAGTCCGGTACCCTCGACGAACAGGGGCTGGCCGAGATCGAAGCCTGCGCCTGCCCGGGAAAAGGCTCCTGTTCCGGCATGTTCACGGCCAATTCGATGAATTGCCTGTGCGAGGCCATCGGTATCGCCCTGCCCGGCAACGGCACGATCCTGGCCGACGATCCCCGGCGTCTCAAGCTCTATAAACTGGCCGGGCGGCGGATTGTGGCGCTCGCGCAGGCCGGCGGCCCGTTGCCTCGTGAGATCGTGACTCAGAAATCGCTCGACAACGCATTCGCCGTAGATATGGCCATGGGCGGCAGCACCAACACTATCCTCCATGCGCTGGCCATCGCCCACGAAGCCGGCGTCGCCTACGATCTGGACCGCATTGACGACATCTCCCGCCGCTGCCCGAACATCTGCAAGGTCTCGCCCTCCTCCGCCTGGCACATGGAAGACGTGGACCGCGCCGGCGGAATCATGGCCATCATGAAAACCATCAGTGCCATCCGAGGTCTCCTTCATGCCACCTGCACCACCGTGGCAGGGAAAACCATCCGCGCCTGCTGGTCCCACGCAGAAATCAAAGACCCCGAGGTCATTCGCCCGCTGGAGAACGCCTATTCGCCCGAAGGCGGACTGGCCATTCTCCGCGGCAATCTGGCGCAGGAAGGCGCCGTCGTCAAAACCGCCGGTGTCGCCCCCTCCATGCGCCGATTCGAAGGTCCCGCCGTGATCTTCGACTCCCAGGAAGAAGCGTGCGCCGGCATCCTCGGCGGACGTGTCAAAGCGGGCGATGTCGTCGTCATCCGTTACGAAGGCCCTCGGGGCGGGCCCGGCATGCAGGAGATGCTCGCCCCGACCTCCTACATCATGGGCCGTGGTCTGGGTGAAAAGGTCGCACTCATTACCGACGGCCGCTTTTCCGGAGGCACCCGCGGGGCCTGCATCGGCCACGTCTCGCCGGAAGCGGCCGAGGGCGGCCTCATCGGCCTGCTCCGCGAGGGCGATCGCATCCGGATTGATATCCCGGGACGCCGGCTGGACGCGCTCCTTACGGAGGAGGAGATCGCTGCCCGGAAAGCGGCCCAAAAGCCCTTCGTCCCCCGCATCCGCGAGGGATGGTTAGCCCGTTACGCGCAATTCGTCGCCAACGCGGCCCACGGTGCCGTCCTCCTGCCACCCGGCACAGCGTCGCACTAGACCCGGTGGGTCCCCGGCCGGTATGCCCCGCGTCGCCTTCATCACCCTTGGCTGCCGGGTCAACCAGGCAGAAACGGCCCGACTGATTGCGCAATTCTCCGCCGCCGGGTTTTCCATCGCCCGGCCCGAAGATCCCTGCGACGCCGTCGTCGTTCACGGATGCGCCGTGACCCGGGAAGCCGAGCGTCAAAGCCGCCAGGCCGCCCGCGCCGCCCTTCGACGAACCCCACCCCCCCGCGCTGTGGTCCTCGTGGGATGTGTCGCGGAGGCCATCCGTCGATTCGGCAACCCCCAAATGCTCCCTTCGCCGATTCTCCTGGCCAGCCAGGCCGAAAAGGAGTCACTCCCCTCCCTCGTAGCGTCAGCCCTTGGCCTCTTCACCCTTTCCCTTCCCCCCAATCCGGCCGGCGTGACCCCATGCTTCAATTCCGTTCGCGCCTGGCTAAAAATTCAGGATGGATGCGATTTTCATTGTGCCTACTGCCTGGTGCCCCACTTGCGCGGCGCCGCGCGAAGCCATCCCTTCGCCGAAATCCAACAGGAGGCCCGCCGCCTGATTGATGCCGGTGTCCGGGAACTTGTCGTCACGGGCATTAACATCGGATGCTGGCACGATGGCCCCCGTCGCCTCCCCGATCTCCTGGATGCCCTCTCCGAAACGCCCGGCCTCCTTCGCCTTCGGCTCGGTTCCCTCGAACTCTCGACCGTCGAAGAGGGGGTCATCACCCTGATGGCCGAACGGCCGCGGCTAGCCCCCTATCTCCATATTCCCCTCCAAAGCGGCGACGATGGCATCCTCCGTGCCATGGGACGGCGCTACTCCGTGGAACACTTCCGACGAACCTTGGAAACCGCGTTCGCCCGGATTCCCCATCTGGGCGTCGGAACAGACGTCATCGCCGGCTTTCCAGGGGAAACGGAGGCGTCGTTCCAACGGACACTTGATCTCCTTGCGTCCTTTCCGATTCATAACATTCACGCGTTTCCCTTCAGTGAACGCCCCGGAACCCCGGCCCGTACTTTCAGCGACCCGGTTCCCCCAGCCGAACGGCGGGCTCGTGTCCGCCGGCTTCAGGAACTGGCCTGCTGGAAACGCCAGGCCGCTATCGAACGCCGAATCGGACAAATAGTCGAAGTATTGATCGAAGAGAGGCGATCGGACGATACCGGACACGGTTGGAGCGGTGACTATCTGGAGGCGACGGTTCGCCATTCGCCGCCGCCGGGATCGCTGGCGCGCGTCGTTGTTCTCGCCCCATGGAATCAGGGTTTCCTGGGGGAGACTCAGTAGGCATTTTCTCTGGCCGTGAGCGTCTTGAGCAGAATTTTGAAGTCGAAAGCCAGTGACCAGTTCTCGAGATAGTACAGATCGTACCGGATCCTCTCTTCGATGCTCGTGTCGCCCCGCAGGCCGTTGACCTGGGCCCATCCGGTAATTCCCGGCTTCGACATGTGCCGAAGCATATACTGGCGAATGTCGTCACGGAACTGTTCCACGAAATAGGGCCGCTCAGGACGGGGCCCGACCAAACTCATCTCCCCTTTCAACACATTCCAGAACTGCGGCAGCTCATCCAAATTATGCTCCCTCAGAAACCGGCCGATGGGCGTCCGCCGGGGATCGTCCGCTTTCGTCCATACCGGACCGCTTTCGGATTCGGCATCCACCGGCATCGTCCGGAGCTTGTACAGCGTGAACAGTCGCCCCCCCTCCCCGCATCGCAGCTGGCGATAAAAGACCGGTCCTGGGGAACTGCGTTTGATCGCGATGGCCGCCCAAATCAGGATGGGAGCGCTGAAAATCAGACCAATCACCGCCCCCACAATGTCCACACACCGTTTCAGGAGACGATTGCCGAAATAGTCCAACGGCCACCGCCCCATCCCCAACAAAGGGATCGAGCCGAGTGTGATGAGATCCACCCGTCCGGTCAGGATCCGGAAGAGATCGGGTACCATCAGGAATTCGATGAGATGCCGCTCGCAGAAGATGATCAACCCCATCATCCGTTCTCGGGACAGCCGCGTATCGCAGACCATCAGATGGTTGGCGCCGCTTTCCGGAAGCAGCCGCTCGAGATCCTCTACTCGCCCCAGAATCGGCTCAGACCCGAGATCAGGCGCCGGCGGTTCATCGCTGACCGCCACGAAACCGGCAATCCGCATCTTCAGCCGGGGATCCCGCCGGATGGTCCGCGCCAGATTGGCCGCCACAGCATCGGTACCGACAATCAGCGCCGTGTTGCGAATCGGGCTGTGCCGGGCTTCGTGAAGCTCCAAGCGAAACAGAAGATACCGCTCCAGCACCACCAGCAGCGTCGAGAGACCTCCCGCAAGAGCAAAGGTAAGCCGGGAAAACGGGGGAAAAGGTTCCGGCAGCCGGATCGCAAATGCAAAAGCGCTCGAGAGCAGCAGCCCAATAGCCATGGCCCGGACCAGACGGGGAATCTTGTTTTCAAACCGATCGGTTTGCGGCCGGCGATAAAGCTCCAGGCTGTGAAAGATGAAGAGGTGAATCAGCGTCGCAAAGGCCGCCGCCCATCCGTACATCACATATAGCGCCGGCGGCCGGCTCTCGACCCCAATCCATCCACTGTCAAACCGGAGCCATACGGCGAGCAACCAACCGCCCATGATCGCGAGGGCATCGGCTAGAAGAGCCCGCAAGGCCGACCAGACGTCGGACGCATCTCGTCGCTTCATGGCCTCATCCTATCGCGATGGAGACTTGTATTCAAGCGCCGTGCGCGGTACGGTAAAAGGAGAAGTCAGCCATGACGATCGCAACCCTCCTCCTCGCCAAAGCCCAAGCCGGTCTGGAATCCCTTGTCAGAGATCCCGTTACCCGGGAAAATGTCCAGGCCGCCGCCAAGCGCCTCGCGCAGTGGATGGAAGACCCCAATTTGGATCGCCTCTGCCCACCGGCCCGCCCGGCGATCGAAACAGCGATCCATGAGGGTGCGTGGCGGCCTCTTCTGGACGCCTTTTACCGAGAACTTCACTTCGGCACCGCCGGTGTGCGGGGTCTGGTGGGATTCGATCGTTCCAGCCTGGCCCAATTTCAAACCCTCGGATTCGCCGCCCCTTTTCTCCGAGGCCCCAACCTCTTCAACGAGTTGACCGTTCTCCGCGCTCTGTGGGGAACGGCACGTTACGGGCGGGAAGCCCCGTCGGTACCCTGTGCCCGAATCGTGATCGGATTCGACACCCGAATTCGAGGGGCAGACTTCGCCGCACTGGCCGCATCCGTCTTTCTCGCCCATGGATATACCGTCTTTCTCTTCGATGAACCATGCCCCTACCCCGAAATCGCGTTCGCCGTCACCCATCCCGCTATCCAGGCCGATTTCGGCCTCTACCTCTCAGCCAGCCACAACGACTACCGCTACAACGGCTTCAAACTACTCGCCTCCGACGGCGCCCAAATTTCTCCCGAGGTCCGAACCGCCATCGCCCGCCGCTTCATCGCCTCGGTCGCCTTTTCGGACATCCACCCCCTCCCTCCCGAAAAGGCCCCCCCCGGCCGACTCATCGCCCTGGGCGGACCTACCCCCCCTCCTTCCGCCTCTCCGCTGCCCTTTTCCAACCGCCTGGCTCTGCACCAGGAGTATCTGGCGAAACTTCTCTCCTTCCGCCGCCCCGACTTTCCCCCAGACTCCGCCCGACGTTCGCTGACCGTCGGTTATTGCGCCTTCCATGGGGCCGGACGAGGGCTCGTGCCCGATCTCCTTACGGCCGCCGGTTTCTCCCGCCTTCGCGTGGTGACCGACGGTAGACTTCACGAAGCCGACGGCTTCTTCCCAGCGTTCGGGAGCGAGCCAGGCCGTGAAGAGCAACCCGATCCCGGAGAACCGCGTGCCATGGCCCGCGCCCGGGAAGGCTTCCGCCGCGACCATCCCAGTGATGCCGACCGGCTGGACCTGCTGCTGGGCACCGACCCCGACGCCGACCGTTGCGGCGCCATGGTGCGCCTCCCGCCCACCGAGGCGGAGATCGGCCACGACCCGATCGTCTTCTTCATGGCCAACGATCTCTGGACGATTCTGCTGGCCTTCCTCCTCGAACAGCGTAAACGGTGGGACGGCTCCATTCGTGACGCCCACACCCTGTTCATCGCCATCTCCCATGTGACACAGGAGAGCCTTGAAGCCCTCGCGCTTCGTTACGGCCTGGGCGTCGTCAAGACCTGGGTCGGCTTCCCAGCCCTCTCCGCCGGCGTGCGCACGGTCTGGAACCTCAGCCGGGGGACACCGGCGGAGTGCGAGCGGGAGATCGTCCGGCTCCGCCAACTGAAGGGCGGCCTTGGCCCCGGAGATCAGTTGGCCGATCCCGTGCTATGCGAATGTCGGGACATTCACGCCCAACGCCGGTTCAATCTTGTCACATGCGAGCAAAGCAACGGCTTTTCCATCTTCGGTGCGCCGCCGCCGGACGCCCACTCGCTGGGAGGTGGGGGCCATGTGCCGGATAAGGATGGCGCTCTGGCATCCCTTCTGGCAGCGGAGGCGGCCGCCTGGGCCGCCTCACAGGGGATGACGCTTCCAGAAATGCTTGACGAGACCGTCTGGCTCGACCCGGCCATTGGGCTCTATGTCAGCGGCTGTGAGACCGATCCCGTCGTCGGCGAATACTCCGGCGTCGAAGGGGACCGCAAAAAAGTCGCTATTTTGGAACGCGCCCTGGCCGTCATGAACCGCGCCGGACACGATTCGTCCCTCCGCCTGGGATCACGAACCATTACCGGCGCCCAACTTTACCGGACCGGTCGTTACGATTCCCTCTATCCCCCCCGGCCCTCGTTCGTCTTTCCCGACGAAGGCATCCGCTTCTTTCTCGCCCCCGACCCCCGGAACCACATCACGCTCCGCCCCTCCGGAACCGGCAACTCCCTCCGTCTCTATGGGCAACTGCACGCCGCCGTCACCCGACACACGCTTCCCACGGTCCGGCGGCAACTGCACCGGGAGATGCGCGTCCTGATGGAGGATTTCCGCGCGCTGATCGGTGCTCCCCGAGAAGCGAACGACCCCTAACGCGCCGCCCCCGCAATGCACATCCACTCCGCCTCAGCGGCCTCCTCATCCCCCACAAAAGCCTTCCCCTTCTGTCGCAGCAGCCGATTCGTAACCTTAATATTCTCAATTTCCATTCGGATTTCCTCGCCGGGACGGACCTGCCGACGAAATTTGGCCGAATAGACGGCCGCAAGGAAAAAGAGGGCGCCGGTCGGAAAAAGGCCGCTCTTTAACACGCCCACCCCCCCGCATTGGGCCAGCGATTCGATCAAGATCACCCCCGGAACCACCGGATAGCCGGGAAAATGCCCTGAAAAGAAAAGGTCATCCTCCCGGAAACGACGATAACCCGTAATACGCTCTGGTCCCCATCGTTCCAGACGGTCCACAAAAAGAAAGGGTTCCCGATGAGGTAGAAAGGTTTTGATCTCCTCGATCGTCACCACGCCAGTGGCTTCCTGCGAACTCATGCGCACTCCTTTTCGTCAAACGGTTATGGTGACAAGTTGAGGCGGCTCTGTCAAATGCCCGCTTCCTCACGACCTCGTTCGATCTCCACCCCCGCCGATCGGGCATGCCGAAGCGCGCGGGGTTTTTCGATTCGAATTCGAACACGCGCCACCCTCGCGTGGCTCAGACAGACCGCCGCCATTCGCTCGGCCAGGCGCTCCAGCAGATGGTCCCGACTCTCCTCCGCTAGCTTCATTATCTCATCCTGAACCTGCCGGTAGTTGACCGTCTCTTCGATCCGATCCGACCGACCGGCCGGGCGCAGGTCGCAGGTCATCCAGATGTTCACGATGAGGGGCTGAACCGAATGACGCTCCTCGTCATGCACACCAATGGTGGCCGGAACCACCAAATCCCGGATCCAGATTTGGTCCATTCACAATTCTCCCGTTTGCGCCCTCAGATGCTGTCCGCCATCGAGATAGAGAATCTGCCCCGTCACATCCTCGGCAGCCAGCAGCCAGGCCACGGCCTCGGCCACGGCGCGCGGTGTGACTTGGCGTTCTAGAGGATTGTGCCCCGCTCGATCATACGGCCGGTGAGGGTCACCCTCGGGGGGGGGCAGAATCGAGCCGGGTGCGACGCCGTTGACCGTGAAGGAAGGAGCCAGTTCGAGCGCGGCGATCCGGGTGAGTTCTGCCAACCCCTTCTTGGAAAGCAGGTAGGCGGCGCAGCCCGATTCCACCGACGCGACACGACGGTCGAGCAGGTTGACGATTCGGCCTCCGGGGGCCCGCCGGGCAAATGCCCGGATCAAAAAAAAGGGCGCCATCACGTTGATCCGCCACTCCGCCATCAATCGCGCCTCATCGGTCTCGATCAACGGCCATTTGTGGAAGACCGCCGCGTTGTTCACGAGTCCCTCCAGCCCTCCCGCTTTCTGGAACACCTGATCCATCACGGCTTCGCACCCGGCTTCCGTCGAGAGATCGCCTGCGACCCACCACGCCGTCCGCCCTTCCGCGACCAACTCCTCCGCCAGGTGACGCGCTCCTTCCCGATTGCGGTGGGCATGAATCACCACCCCCGCCCCCCGTTCCGATAGAGTTTCGACAATGGCGCGGCCGATACGGACCGCACCACCCGTCACTAACACGCGTTTTCCTTCCAGTCTCATGGGTACGCCTGAAACCATGCTACCCACCCCCCTTGCCCTTGTCACGCCCTTCGGAAGGGGTCAGCCAGGAAAAACCGTTCATCAACTGCCACCGTCGAACCTCCGCCACGGTTCGCGCCCCCGACCGGAGAAGCCCTCCGATAACCGCCGCTGCGGCTTCCCACTCGTCGGCCCTGACCCATAGGGAGTTATCGAGGTGAAGCGTCCCGTCAGGGCCAATCTCAAGACGGCGATGGGGTGCATACCCATCGGACTCTTCGACGGCCGAGATCCGCCGGCGTCCCGATCGCCGATCCCATTCCAGGAAAAAGGCAAGGTGCATTCGCCGGAAATGAGCTTCCGGAACCCCGTTCTGACGGCAGATCTGATCCTGAGCCTCGGCCAGCGTATCGGCATGAAGATTCGTGGCCAGGAGATGACCATGACGGGGGAGTTCGAAATACCACCGAAGGGGTTCCCCCCAAAGATAGGCGTAATAACCCCCTGGGCCGATCTCGTGGCAGACAAAACAGCTCTTTTTCATCCCGCCCTCCAATCCTCGGGCTATGGTCTCCATTCCATCGGCCGCCACCAGGGGGATATCCGGCGGAACAAAGTTGAGAAGAGCCCCCATCACGGTGGTTTTCCCGGCCCCCCCAGGCCTGGCCCCCACCATAAAGGAGGCTCCCCGGCCAATAGCCACCAGCGCGTAGGCGGCGAGCATCGGCGAAAACGTTTGGGCTTCGATTAAATCCACGATGGAAAGCATCCGCCCGGAACGCTGACGGCATGCCTCAATCGCTTCAGCATGGCCGATGAACTCATCCATTCTCATCTCCGAGTGTCCGACAGGATCCCTACCTCCTGACCGCGTCGAGCCTACCCCGCCAGCCCCATCCCCATCAAGTCCGAAGCGCATTCCCCCCGGGTGGTGTCTCCGCCCGATGCGCGCCTCTCTACCTGAAGCCTTTTCTTTGTCGGGGTTTTGTGCAACGATACTCTTATGAATTCGATTCTGAGGTATGTGAGTGTCCTGATTGTGACGGGATTTACGTCCCACCTTCCTGCCGAGGAAAATCCCTCTTCTGCCGTCCCTTTCCCCCTACTGATCGAGGAAACCTTTTCTCTTTCCCCCCAGGAACGGCTGCCGGGGGAGATGATCATCCTCGCCCGGGAAGTCGAGATTCAAGGCGAAGTTTCGGACGATCTCTACCTTGTCGCGGGCGTTTCGAGCACCTTCTCACGCCCCTCCACGAATGCCGGTCTGGCTCGTGTGGCCGGCTTCATCCGGGGATCCCTCTGGGCCGCCGGAACACGACTCGAACTGACCGGCGAAGTGGAGCGCCACCTTCGCGCCGCTTTCCAGAATCTGCTTCTTTCTGGCCGGGTCAACGGAAATGCCTGGTTGGCCGGGGAGAGCGTGGTCATCTCCCCCGAAGCCATGATCGGTGGGACCCTCCGAGCCGCCGCCGACCGGTTCATTCTCCGCGGAACCGTGGACGGGCATCTGGCCGTCCGGGCCCGCGAAATCGTCCTTGACGGAACAGTTTACGGTTCCGTGTCGCTCCATGCCGAAAAGATTCTGATCCTTTCAGGCACTCATGTCCGCGGAACCCTGGAAGTGTTTTCCTCTCAGCCGGTCATTCCGGCTGGAGACGCCGTTCTGGAAGGGCCTTTTCGCCATGTGCGAGTTCAGCCACCCAACCGCTGGGCGCTGAGCGTTCTCTCGTTGGCCTCCCTTCTCCTGCTCGGCCTGTTCCTAGCCGCCGCCACGCCAACCCTGATGAGGCGACCCGTTGTGCTGCTCGACCGGCATCCCTGGAAAGCTATGGGACTCGGCCTGGCCGCGCTGATTCTAATCCCGATTGTGGCGGTGATCGCAATCCTCTCCCTGTTCGGCCTTCCGCTCGGGCTCCTCCTCGGGGGGCTCTACCTCTTCGGGATCCTAAGCGGAAAAATCGTCGCGGCCTTCTCCCTCGGCCGGCTCTTGACCGGAAATCGCGGCCAACCGCTATTCCCCTTGACGGCGCTTCCCCAGCTCGTTCTCGGGCTCTTCCTCTTCCAAGCCGCCATGATGTTCCCCCCGCCTTTTTCGAGCGCTATCTGGCTCTGGTTCACCGCGACCGGACTGGGCGGACTGATTCTCGCCCTCCGGCCGGCGCCTCCCGACTCTCCGCCGCCCCTTCCGCCTTTATTGCCCGATGAAAAGTCTACGTCCCCGTAAGCCGGTCGCCATCCCCCCTCCGCTCGGTCATGCCTTCCGTAGCCGCCCGGTACAAGGCCTTCTCATCGGCCTGGCCGCCTGTGTAGGAGCGCTCGTCCTACGTCCCTTCCTCACTCCTCTCGAAACCCGCACGTGGGATATGCGGGTCCGCTCGTTCGCCCGCCCTTCGCCCTTCACCGATCAGATCCGCCTGATTTTTCTCGATCAAGCGTCCCTGGACTGGGCGTATGAAGAAAACGGACTCTCCTGGCCCTGGATGCGTGAGGCGTATGTCCCTCTGGTCGAATTCTGTCGCCGCGCCGGCGCCAAAGCCTTGGTCATGGACGTTTTGTTCACGGAGCCTTCGGCCTATTCGGCGGACGACGATGCCGCCCTGGCGGCGGCCTACCATCGCTTCGGACGGATTGTTCAGGCGCTCTATCCCTCCGGAAAAGACCGCGCCTGGCCAGCTGATACGCCGATCCATCCGCCACTTCGCGAAGTCCAACGCCCGGAGTTTCTTCCAGATTCGTTCCTTGCCCATGCGGCGGCCTTCCCTATTGCCGAACTCCGGGAAAGCGCCGCCATACTGGGTCACGCGGCGTCCGCCCCCGACCCCGCCGACGGCGTACACCGGCGCATAGCCCCTCTTCTCTTTTTCGATGGGAAACCTCTGGCCGGGCTTTCTCTGGCCGCCTTTCTTGTAGCCAACCCCGGTACCTCGCTCACGATCGAACAGGGGCGGCTGCAGATCGGCGATCGCCACATCCCGCTGGACCAATCCGGCACTGCATTGCTCCGATATCGGGGCCCCTCTCAAACCCATGCCGCCGTCAGTGCCAAAGCCGTCATTCAGTCGGAATTGCTTCTCCAGAACGGACAAGCGCCATTGATCTCACCGGAATTTTTCCGTGGACGATATGTGCTATTTGGATTTACAGCACCCGGTCTCTACGATCTTCGGCCGGCGCCGGTCGGCCCCCGATATCCGGGAGTCGAAATCCACGCCACCGCCTTGGACAATCTGCTGGCCGGGGATTTTATGCGTGATCTTCCTGAAGGCTGGTCCCTCGCTCTTCTTGTGGCGATCAGCCTGGGCGCCGGGTTTTTCGTTCGCACCTCCGCATCGGGGCTCCTGAGTGGTGGCATGAGCCTGTTGTTCCTGACGCTCCCCCTCGGGGTGGGTTGGGGGCTCTATCCTCTGGGTTGGTGGGCCCCTGTGGCCACTCCCTTCGCAGGATCGTTCTTCGCCTGCGGCGCCGCGCTGATCGTCAACTACGCTCTTGAAGGACGCCAGAAACGTTTCCTGAAGGCGGCGTTCCGCCAGTACCTGAGCCCGCTCGTCATCGAGGAACTGCTCCGCCATCCGGAACAATTGAAACTCGGTGGTGAAAAAAAGGTGCTGACCATTCTCTTTTCCGACGTGCAGGGATTTACTTCGATTTCGGAACAACTGGACCCCGTGGAGCTGACCGCCCTGCTCAATACCTATCTGACCGCCGTGACCCAAGTGATCTATGACGAGGGCGGCACGGTAGACAAGTACGAGGGGGATGCCGTGATCGCTTTTTGGAACGCCCCCCTCGATCAACCCGATCATGCCTTTCGCGCTGTTCGCGCCGCCCTCCGCTATCAGGAAATCGTTGAGGAACTCCGCCCCACCCTGGCCCAACGGTATGGGGCCGAACTCCATGTCCGCATCGGTCTGCACACGGGCCCCGTCGTCATCGGCAACCTGGGGTCCGAGCAACGCTTCAACTACACATTCCTGGGGGACGCCGGCAATCTGGCCTCTCGCCTTGAAGGCATCAACAAAGTTTTTGGAACCCGGATTCTGATCTCGGCAGCGACTCGAACGCTCATCGCGGACGCTTTCCCCTGCCGATCCATCGCGCGGGTCCGGGTGGTTGGCCGTCGGGAACCGGTTGAGATCTTCGAACCGCTCCGACCCGCCGATTACGAACACCGGCGCGCTGTGATGGAAGCTTTCCAGCAGGCGCGACAGATGTTCGAAACGGGACGCTTTGCGGAGGCCCGCCGCCTGTTTGAGGGACTGGCCGGGCAGGATCCGCCCTCCCGTGCCTATATGGCGCGGTGTCTCGAACTGGAACGACAGCCGCCCGCCACATGGGACGGCGTTTGGACCATGACCGAAAAGTAGAAATCCAATGAAAACACGAACGGCCAAAACACCCGACGGTTTGACGCTCCTCAAGGGGAGCACGACCCGCTATCCCACACGCCCGGAAGAGGCTCGTCTCGAAGCCTTCCCGAATCCCGAACCCGGCCGACCCTACACGATTCTATTTGACTGTCCCGAATTCACCTGCCTCTGTCCGATCACGGGGCAACCCGATTTTGGCCACCTTCAAATCGAATATTGTCCTGGGGCTCGCTGCCTGGAAAGCAAATCTCTCAAACTCTATCTCTTTGCCTTCCGAAACCATGGCGCATTCCATGAGGCTGTGGTCAACCGAATCCTGAATGACCTCGTGCGCACGTTGCGTCCGCGATGGATGAAAGTCACCGGTACCTTCAACCGCCGCGGCGGCATCGCTATTACGGTCATCGCCGAACATCCCGCCCGAACTCGGCGTCCATGACGACTTCCACACCCGCGACGGTGGGGGCGATCACTCCCCCGATCCTTTTGGCGCCCTTGGCCGGCTATACCGATTTGCCGTTTCGGATGATGATCCGAGAGTTGGGGGGGCTGGGGATGGCCTTCACCGAAATGCTGCACCCGTTGGCGATCGTGCGGGGTGGCGGCCATAAAATCGCCTGTCTGCTGGCGACGGAACCTCACGACGCACCTCTGGGCTGGCAGATCTATGGCCGTGATCCCGACCTTCTGGCCCGGGCCGCGCGCGTTTTGGTCGCCCGAGGGGCATCGTGGATTGATCTCAATATGGGATGTCCCGTGCGTAAAATCGTCCGCCGAGGGGAGGGCGCCGCGCTGCTGAAAACCCCGGATCTTGCGGTTCGAATTGCGGAGGCGGTTGCGCACGCCGTGCCCAGCACGCCCGTCAGCGTCAAAATCCGGATCGGGTGGGATGACGAAAGCGTGATCGGCCCTGAACTCGCGCGGCGGCTCGTTCGAGCAGGGGTCGCGGCTCTGATCGTGCATGGACGGACCGCCGTTCAGGGGTTCAAGGGAAAGGCGGACTGGCGCCAGATCGCCCGGGTGGTCGAAGCTGTTCCTGGCTTTCCTGTTTATGGCAACGGGGATATAGCTTGTGCTCAGGAAGCCGCAACGAAAATGAAGGAGACCGGATGCGCGGGACTTATGATCGGACGGGGCGCGTTGAAAAATCCGTGGTTAATTCGCGAAATCGCTGCGGCGCTGGCTGGTCAACCCTGTCCTCCTCGCCCGACTCGTGAAGAGGTCCGGCGGTTCACGCGGCGTCATCTGGAACGGACGGCGGGCCTTTATGGACGTGCCAAGGCGGCGGTGCTGTTCCGGAAGTGGATGCCCCTCTATGTGCGGCCGCTCCTGGGGATGAAACGCCCAGAGATGGTCGCCCTCATGGGGCTGACGGATTACGATACGCTCTATGACCGACTGGCGGCGTATTCGCTGGAGATGCCGGCGTAATGGGGTTCAGGCTTTCTGAACCTTGCCGCTCTTGAGGCAGCGGGTGCACACAATAGCGCGGCGAACGCCTCCGCCATCTCGAATACGGATTTTCTGCAGGTTCGGTCGGAAGGTCCGGGGGGTAATGCCGGTGGTGTGAAGACCGATTCCCCCTTTCTTTTTGGCCAGACCGTGGCGTACGATCCGCTTTCCAAACGTCACCTGCTTTCCGCAGAATTCACATACCTTGGGCATACTCGTCTCCTGAAGCTCAGATAAGGTACCAACATGTTCCAATCCAAATCAACCCTTTAAAAATTTGGGGACATGTCTTAATTTTTTTACATATGCCAATTCGTATCCGGGGGGGTGAGAAATTCCCTTTGGTCAAAGGAAGCCATGACCCCAAGACGCCCTCCGATGACACCCCTGAACAGTAATCACCTGAATGAGATGACTGTCCCAATCAAACTCGGTTCAGGTAATCCGAGAAGTCGGATGGCCGAGCCAGTGTTGGTAACCGTTACCCCTTCATACCCAGGAGGGGCCTGAATTGTCCATGCGTTGGGATTGCCGGTGAACGTACCCGTGTACTTAATCAGATCAGCCGTCGTCGGTCCGCGACCCTGTTCTGTGATTACGATGGTAAAGTTGGTGGCAATTGTCAAATTTCCCGTCACCTCCAATAGGTCGGAACTGCTCCTGCCCCCTTCCCATGCCAGTTTTGATCCGGCTGAAAACGTCGTCGGACCGACGCGGAGGGTGCCGATTCCATTGTGGCCCGGCGCGATGATTCCGCCGCTATTGACGACCACCGATGCCACGGTGGTTCCCGTCCCGCTCAGTGTGGCGGTGTTGGAAACGGAATAGGCGCCCGCTGTAGCCAAGTGGGTGCCATTGAACAGAAGGGTACCATTGTTGATGAAGGTTCCCCCTGTGTAGGTATTCGACCCGCTAAGCGTGATCGTCCCGCTTCCCGCCAAGGTAAGGGCTCCAACGCCACCGTTGCTGATGAAATCAACAATGGAGGCGCTGATCCGTGTGTTGCCGGTTCCCGAAAAGGTAATTGTTCGAACTTCTCCGGCCGCCCGTCTTTCGGCCAGGGAGAACAGCGGACCACTGAAGATAAGGCTCTGACCTCCCGACAGATTGTTGGTTATCGTTCGTTTGTCAATGTTCGAGGCGGCGTTGACACGCCCTATTCCAGAGAACTCTATGCTGGCAACCCCTTCAAATGTACAATTCCCTTCAATGCAGATGTCCACGGCAGTGGTGCGGGCATTCGAGCCTGCCATATCGGTCTCCACCCTGATGGTACTTTTATTGAATGTGAACGGGCCAACACCCATGGCTTTGGGATGCTGCACAATGAGAGTGCCATCGCCTCCGAGGGTGAAACCACCTTGGAAATTGGTCCCCGCTGGACCACGCAAAATTAGGGTCCCGTCACCTGACTTCGTAAAATTGATAGTCGGCATCTTCGCGTCCACAATGTTGACAATTGCAGTGCCTTTGTTGACAGTAAAGTTACGATTTGTTCCTCCCCATATGATGGCTCGACCGCTGAGCATCAATGTCCCTCCACTCCTTTTATTGTTACAACAATACATTATACTATACTTATTATTTTATTCTTTCCTTTTAGAAATGTCAAGCCTTTTCTGCGAACCGGAGTCTCGCCAACCTTGCCAAACGGGGTCACATCTAAAGATTTGAGCTTTGTGTTCATGTGTTTGGTGGCCGACGGAGGGTATCGCGCCAGTGTCCCAGAAACCGAGTGCCCGGCGATATCCCGCGATAAACAGGCCACGCGCCCTTTCTGGAGTACAGGATTCGAGCGCAAGCAACAACTCAACGAAGATGAGCGGACAGTATCTTTGATTCCCAAGAAAAAGATAATTTGACTCCCTCACTCTTTTGCCCTTGTATCGAAAGCCCGGAAAAATCAAGTGCGGAGACGAAAAACGAGGCCAATCACGACTGGATGAACATGTTTTTTCAGCGGGATCCGATCTTTTGATACGCTCCCCAAAAAGGGCAGGGGCAAATGTAAAAGAATAAACCCCCGATAAAGACCTGATCCCAAGGCAAGCCTCAGAGGGCGCTGACGGAGGCGCGCTTCCAGCGTTGCAGCCGGCTCAAGCTCCGACGAGTTATCTCCCCCAGCGCCCGCGCGATCAGGTTCGCCAGAAGGATCAACATGCTCATGGCCACTGCCGGTGAAGAGTCGCCGGCATCCTCCATGTTGACAACCGCCACGGACGCCAGCGGATACCCAGGGGGACGTAGAAAAACCACCGCCGAGACCGTGGCCATCGCGTTGACAAACAGATAGACGGCCATCTCCACGATGGACGGAAGGCATAACGGAACCGCCACTCGTAGAATCGTACGCCCCATTGGCACACCCAGCGACTCGGAAGCAGACTCGAACTCCCGATCCAGTTGACGGAGCGCTGTCACAGCCGTCAGATACGCAATCGTGAAAAAGTGAACGATGTGGCTGATAACGATAAGTGCCGGCGTGCCATAAAGTGCCTGAAAGGGGTTCCGAATGGCCACGCCATATCGTAGGACAGGCGCATTGAAAAAAAAGATATAGGCAATGCCGATGACAAGTCCCGGGAGGGCCAGAGGTAAAACAGCCATCCCATGAATGAGCCGCCTTCCCCATTCCCCGCCCCGGACCTTTTCCACCAGATACGCCGTCAGAAAGGTCACGACCGTTCCCACAAGACTGGCGATGATGGCCAATCGAAGACTGTTGAAAAAGGCGGTATATCCCTTGGCCGCCGTTCCCTGAAACCGATAGTGCCACAAGCCTAACTCCAGTCGATAGGGCCAGACGCGAACCAGTGACGCGAAGGCGGAAACAGCTAGGGTGGCCAGAATCGCACCCCCCATCAGCCAGCAAAGCACGCCGAGCACGGTATCCCGAGCGAGGGAGGGCTCGGGCCGGTAGGGCCGGGTACGGGTGGTGATCACCGCTTCCTGGCGGACCCGAAAGAATCGTTCCGCCGCCGTGGCCACCAGCACCGGCAACAAAAGGAGCAGAGAAACCACGGCAGCCAGGTTGAAGTTCTGCTGTCCGACCACCTGCTTGTAAATTTCCGTCGCCAGGATCGGCGTATTGCCGCCGACCACCTTGGGAACGCCAAAATCGGTAAAGCAGAGGGTAAAAACGGCAAAGGCGGCATTGAAGATTCCATACCGAGCGGCGGGAAGTGTGACCGTTGCAAAGATCCGTAGCGGTCCACTGCCGAGTGTGCATGCCGCTTCGTACAGTCGGGCATCCATATGCTCCAGGGCCGTTGTCAGAATCATAACGGCCACGGGAAACGCCAGCAGCGCTTCCCCCAGCAGAGTACCCGTCCGGCCATACAAGCCGATGTCCCATGACAGATGGGGGTATCGGCCGAAAAAGCCGGTGGTCACCACACCCTGCCGTCCAAACAAAAAAATCAACGCCAATCCGAACAGCATCGTGGGCGCATAGAGCGGCGCCATGGCCAGCCCCCGAAACACCGCTTTTCCGACAATCCGAGAACGCGTCAGAGCGAAGGCGTAGGCAAACGCCGGCGGTAAAACCAAGACGGTAACCCCGATGGCGATTGTAAAGCTGTTAGCCCACGCCGCCGCCAGGTTGGATTGATGGAAAAAAAGCCGAAACTGAGCCAGACCCACGAACTGGCCGCTCGAATCCGTGAGACTCTTGCGAACCACTTCGACCAGGGGCAGCAGGACGGCAAGAGCCAATGCCGCCCCGACGACCAGAAGCAGAATCCGTTCCGGCCGCCAGAATAACTTCATACCGCCGCGGCCAGAGCAGAACGAAGAGATCCCTCAGAAGCGGCCATTGGAAAAACCATCAGGCGATCGGCCGGCAGTTGGATCCGAACCGGCAGGCGGCTGCGAATATCCAACCCCTGAACCTCGCTGGCCGTGAGGTGCGCCGTAAGCGAAAACCCGCTCCGCTCATCGCCGACCCAAAGACGGACGCGGTAAAACGCACCTCGGAATTCCATCGTCACGATGCGGGCCTCCAAGGTGTTGGGCGTTTGCGCGCCATCCGCCAGCCGGACGTCCTCCGGTCGAATGGCGGCCACCACCGTGGTCGAGGTGACATCGGTCGGACTGCCCGCATGGGCGAGACGGAACGGCCCAAACGTTACCGTCCCATTGTTCAGGGTCCATCCTTCCAGAATATTCATGGCGCCGATAAAACCGGCGACAAACAGGTCTCGCGGATAACGGTACAGGGTTTCGGGACCATCGGTCTGACGAATCTTTCCATCGGCGATGACCACGACCTCGTCGGCCATGGAGAGTGCCTCTTCCTGGTCATGCGTCACCATCACGGTGGTGATGGCGAGCTGGCGTTGAAGGGCCCGAAGCTCCTCCCGAAGATCGGCGCGGACGCGCGCGTCCAGGGCCGACAACGGTTCGTCCAAGAGCAACAGGCGGGGCTGAATGGCCAGCGCCCGGGCCAGGGCGACCCGTTGCTGTTGTCCCCCCGACAGTTCCGACGGATAGCGGGCTCCCACGTCGGGCATCTGCACCAGGTCCAACATGGCCTGCGCCCGCTTGCGACGTTCCTCCCGCGACAAACCCCGAAGGCCGTAGGCCACGTTTTCCAGCGCTGTCAGATTCGGGAATAGGGCGTACGATTGAAACACAATCCCAAAGCCCCGCTTGGCGGCAGGCCATTCCGTAATATCCTCGCCATTCAGATAGACACGACCCGCGTCAGGGACTTCAAGTCCCGCAATGACTCGCAAGAGGGTACTCTTTCCACAGCCCGAAGGACCCAGCAGACAGGTGAAGCCCCCCTGCTTGACCTTGAGGCTGACGCCATCAAGGGCCACCACGCGGCCGAACCGCTTGGTTACTCCCTCACAGGCCAGATACGCAAACATGGCCTCGCCCCGCCTCACTTGGGTTGGCTCTTTCCATCGTAGCGTCGCTTCCACTCCGCCAGAATCCGATCGCGATTCAGAGCCGCCTGGCGGAGATCCTGCTTGATGAGCAGGGCCGTGGGGTCGGGCGGATAGCCTTCCGGAATCGGAAGCCCGGTTTCGACGGACGTAATCGGATAGACCTGCGCATACAGTTTCATGACATCATCGCCGATCGCAAAATCCAGGAAATCCCGTGCGATCTGCTTGATCTTGGGCTTCCGGACCAGCGCATTGGCTTCCACGTCCCATCCGGCCCCCTCGGCCGGCCAATAGGTCTCAACGGGTTCTCCTTTGGCCTTCTGTTTAAGCCCCCGGTACCCGAAGGAAATGCCGACCACGCACTCGCCAACACCCGCCATTTTGGCCGGTTTGGACCCGGAGTGGGTATAGCTGGCAATGTTCTTGTGTAGGCGATCCAGGTAGGCCCATCCTTTCTCTTCACCCATAATCTGTAGAATCGCCGATACGGTCAAATAGCCAGTACCGGATGAAACCGGATTCGGCATGGTGATCAGCCCCTCGTACATAGGGTTTAGCAGCGCCGCGTACGAGCGCGGATGGGGAAGGTTCCTCTTCTTGGCTTCGACGGTGTTGACAATAATGCCGGTTTCCCAACACTTGATACCGACCCACTTCGGGGGATTCGCCGGATCACGAAACTGAGGCTTTACCCGCTCGAGCCCCTTCGGTGCATAGGGTTCCAGCAGACCCTGGTCATCGGCCACCAAAAGGCTGGTCGCCGCCAAACCCCAGATGACATCGGCCCGCGGGTTATCCTTCTCGGCCAGAAAACGGGCGGTAATTACGCCCGTTGAATCCCGTACCACGTTAACCTTGACGTCCGGATATCGCTTCTGGAACAACTCCAAATAGCCGGGATATTCATCATCCTCGAGCGCCGTGTAGATGACTAGCTCCTCCTGCGCCCGAAGCCACGGACCGTTCATGCCCGCCACCGCCATGACTACCGCCAAAAGTCCGATCCACCGTTTCATCCTGCCTGCTCTCCTTTCATTTTTTGACGCATTCTCCGTTCTCAGATGCCACAACTCTCTCTGGGTTTGGTCAGAAGCCGATAATCCAACCGTGAGTTTTTGGTTAAAGCGCATCATGCGTCACGGTTGTTCCCCCTGAGCCAGCCGGCGGCAAAGCTCTTGCATGACCGCCGGCGCTTCGGCAATCGTGCCCACCACCCCATGAGCGCCCGCCTGGCGCATGGCCGCCTCGGCTTCCACCATCCGCTGCTGTCGTTCCGCTTCGCTCAGGGCCTCTTCGTCCTCTCGGGAAAGTCCCATCATATTCCCCGTGCGGGTAACGCCCAAGGTCCAGACCCCCGCATTGCGGCCATCTTCCATATCGGCGAGGGTATCGCCGATCTTGAGCACGGCGGCGGGGGGATAGACGCCCGTGGCTTCCATGCACCGGTAGATCATCCAGGGCGCTGGCCGGCCGGCGGGGACCTCTTCCGCACCGCAAACCGCATCGAACACAAGCCCCTGCACCGCCGCATCTTCTACCACCAAACGCGTCATCTCGCGGTCATACCCCGTCGTTGCCGCCACCTTGATGCCCTCCGCTCGCCAAAGGCGCACGGCCTCGACGGCGCCAGGGATCACCTGATTGAACGCGAGCAGAACCGAGGTCTGAAGCGGGATAAATTCGGCGTACAGGCGATCCACATCCTCTTCCGTCCATGGCCGATGAAAACGGTCCTGCCAACGGGCCGAGAGCCCTGGCTGCCGCAGCATCTCCCGGATATGATCCCGCTTGTGCATCCCCATGGGCGCGCGGGCTTCGGCATCGCTGCAGTCCAGTCCATGGCGTCGGAAGAGTTCACGAAAAGCACCCGCCGGCGCTCGGCTTCCATAATCCACCGTCGTTCCCGCCAAATCGCAAACGATCAGGCGTATGGCTCCCCGATAGGGATCGCGTGGCATCATTATCGTCATGCGTATCGCTCCATGTGAGGCTTCCCTGGCCATTTGGCCGCCCTGGTGTTCCGGTCAGATCGCCCGTTGGCTCGAGGGCAAAGGCACGGGAACGCCCATCTCGTTCAGGGCGTCCCGAATGGCCAACAGAAGACCCCGGAAGTCGGCCTCTTCCAGCCGGCCAATGTGACCGATTCGAAAGCAATTGGCCTGAGCCACTTTGCCGGGATAGATGAGATAGCCCCGCCGGCTCAGCGCCTGGTAAAACTGCTCGAATTCAAAGGCCGGATGATCGGGATAGAAGAAGGAGGAGATGATCGGCCCCTGAACCTCCTCGCGGAGATAGCTCCGGAATCCCATCGTCCGCATGCCCTCGGCGATGATCCGCCGATTCCTCTCGTATCGCGCCCCGCGTGCCGTGGGGCCACCCTCCTGTTCCAACTCCCGCAAGGCTTGGTGGAAGGCAAGCAGGGCATGGGTCGGGGGCGTAAAACGGAACTGGCCATCCCCTTCCAACCCCTCATACTGAGCGACCAAATCCAATGCCAGGCTGCGCGCCCAGCCACGGGCCGCCGAAAGGGCCGCCTTCCGTGCTAAAACAAAGGCAAATCCCGGCACACCTTCGATGCATTTGTTCGAGGAGGAGATAAGGAAATCCACACCTGCTGCCGCCCAGTCCAGCGGCACAGCGCCAAACGAACTCATGGCATCCACCACGAAGGTCCGGCCAAGTTGGCGTACCACCGCCCCCACGGCCCCCACATCGTTCATCACGCCGCTGGTGGTTTCACAGTGAACGATCGCCACGTGAGTTATGCGTTCATTCGACGCCAGCGCCTGTTCCACAACCTCGGGAGGAATGGGCTCGTCCTCCGGGCGTTCAACCGTGCTCACACGGATGCGCAGAATCTCAGCCATACGAACCAATCGGCGGCCATAGGCCCCATTCACGGCGACGAGCAAATGACCATCGGGCGGAATGACCGAACCCACCACCGATTCTAATCCGAATGTGCCGCTGCCTTGCATGAGAACTGCCGTATAGGCATCCGGAGAGAGGCTGGCCACACGCAGAAGCCCGCTGCGGATTTCGCGGATGATCTGGATAAAAGCGGTGTCACGCGACCCGACATCACGTAGCATGGCCTGTTTGACCATTCGACTGGTCGTCAGCGGGCCGGGGGTAAATAAGGCCTTGTCTTTCCAGCTGGAAAGCTGTTCCGAATCCGAGTCTGTTATCATAAGCACTTCCTATTCTGAAAGAAGTAAACACTCTGACGCGGCCATATAAAGTTTTTGTTAGAAGGTGATCGTTTTTCAATGAGGCGTTGACAAAGTCCCCGCCTTTCGCGGAACTGAATCTCTATTGGGGTGAAGTCTTTATTGTTTTACATTTGGCCAAAGATGATCACCACGCCTGAGGAATTGGGGAAGGTTTTGAATTGTAAAAAAATAAAGACCTGACCCCAGCAGGTGCCCTGTTCTCCACTCTTGACAACACGTATCCGCGCCCTCTAACCTCTTTCCATGAATCAGGAACGAAGATACAGACGTTGGGGACTGTTGGTCGGGCTTGTCCTTGGCGGGGCGGTGGCCGCCCTGTTGGCGGGTTGCGAAGTGGAGTCGTCCGAAGATCAGATCCTGACCATCCAGCCAAGCAGCGCGACGGTGCGTAAGAACGAATCCGTTTCCTTTACCGTTTCCGGCGGTTTCCGCTATCGGTGGTGGCTCAAATATGAACACCTTGGGACCCTGAACCGCCGGGACGGCCCGACGGTCATTTACACCGCGGGCCCTATTCCGACTAACGTGGTTCAGGAACTGTATGTCCAGTCCTATATCGAGGGAGCCAAGGGAGGCGCTCCGACCAACGCCCCAGGTACGAATGTCTCCGGTCGAGTCACGGCCACAGCCTATATCACGCACCGGCCCTGAGTCCTGGACTCCCCGGCACTCGTCGAATGCGTCTGACCAGCCTTCAGAACCCCCGCGTTAAGGAGGTCATTCGACTTCGCGATCGGAGACATCGCGATCAAAGCGGGCTTTTCCTTATTGAGGGGTTTCGGGAGATTCAACGGGCCCTTCAGAACGGCATTCACCCCCTCACCCTTTTCACCTGTCCGCCACTGTTCCTCGGCTCGAATGAATCGACGCTCATCGAACGCTGCCGGGCCGCCGGGACGCAGATTCTCGAGTGCACCGAACCCGTCTTTTGCAAAATGGCCTACCGCGACCGGCCAGAGGGGCTTCTGGCCGTCGCCCGTCAATTTCACCGGCAGTTGGAGGAGCTGCCCCTGCCGTCCAACCCCCTCCTGCTCGCCGTGGAAGGGGTGGAGAAACCCGGCAACTTGGGAACGCTGATCCGTTCCGCCGATGCCGCCGGAGCCGATGCGGTCTTGGTGGCCGACCCGCGGACCGATCTCTTCAATCCGAACGTCGTTCGGGCCAGCACGGGTATCCTGTTCGCCCTTCCGGTGGTCGTAACCGACAGCGCCACGCTCCTCTCCTGGCTCCGCCGCCAGAAAATCGCCCTTCTGGCTGCCTCCCCCCATGCGACCCTTGATATGTACGACGCGGATTTGACCCGGCCGGTGGCCATCGCCGTCGGCGCGGAACAGTATGGATTGAGCGAGCTCTGGATGCGGGAAGCCGATCAAACCGTGCGAATCCCCATGCGGGGTCAGGCCGATTCCCTGAATGTCGCGCAGGCGGCGACCCTTCTGCTTTACGAAGCGTTGCGCCAGCGTCGGGCATCCGTCATGCCCAACGAACGGCCCTGACCGTCTCGGGCGAAACGATCCCAGCCGTTTCCCGGCGTCACCGATGAGCCGATCGAATCGCGCGAGCCGCCTCCCGTTCGGCGGTTTTTCGCTTCAGGAGTTCTCGCTTATCGGGGCTCTGACGCCCACGGGCCAGCCCCAGTTCGACCTTGAGCTTTCCTTTCCGAAAGTAGGCGGCGAGAGGAACGACCGTCAGCCCCTTCCGGGCCGTCAGCCCGCTCCAGTGGGCGATCTCCCGACGATGCAGAAGGAGGGGGCGAGGACGTTCGGGATCATGATTAAACTGGTTCCCGAACTCATACGGAGCAATCCGTACCCCGCACAACCAGGCGCGGCTCCCCTCGAACTTGACGAACCCGCCGACCAGACTGACATGGCCGGCGCGGGCCGACTTGACCTCGGTCCCCGAGAGGGCAATCCCCGCTTCGAGGGTTTCAAGGATCTCGTAGTCGTGTCGGGCACGACGGTTCTCGGCCACCCGTTGGCGGTCGGATCGCGCAGGGGAGGCCATTTCACCGCTCGCCGATTAGGAAGCGCGGTCGAGAACGGAGGCGTAATCAATCTCCGCCGTTAGCTTACCTTCGGCGATCTCCCTCAAAGCGATATCCACCTTCTCTTCGTCCGGCCCTTTCGGACGGACGTACGGGGGCATACCGGCAATCAACTGGCGGACCCGCTTGGCCGTCACGTTAATCAACAACGGGATGTTGGGAATCCGCTGCCGTGCCGCCTGCAAGAGTTCAATCTTCAACGCCAAACCTCCGATCGAAAAAAAGAGACGAGGCATCATGATAGATGCCTCGTCCCCGGTTGTCAAGCCCCTGGAGGGGGTTTAGTACATGTCGTTGCCCATTCCGCCGGCCGCCGGCGCCGCCTTCTTCTCCTCCTCCGGAATCTCCGTCACCATGCATTCCGTGGTGAGCAGCAGGCCGGCGATGCTCGCGGCGTTCTGGATCGCTGTCCGGACGACCTTGGCCGGATCGAGAATGCCGGCTTTCACCAGATCGGTGTACTGCCGGGTCGCGACGTTGAAGCCGTAGGTCGGGCCCTTCGCCTTCTTGATCTCCTGAACGACGATCGAGCCTTCCAGTCCCGCATTGGCCACGAGCTGGCGGACCGGCGCTTCCAGAGCGTCCCGGACGATCTGGACGCCGATCTTCTCATCGCCTTCGAGGTTCAGCTCGTCGAGAGCGGACTGGCACCGGAGCAGCGCCACGCCGCCGCCCGCCACCACGCCTTCCTCCACGGCCGCGCGGGTCGCGTGGAGGGCGTCCTCGACGCGGGCCTTTTTCTCCTTCATCTCGGTTTCCGTCGCCGCGCCGACGTTGATGACGGCCACGCCACCGGCGAGCTTCGCCAGGCGCTCCTGGAGCTTCTCACGGTCGTAATCCGAGGTTGTCTCTTCGATCTGCCGCTTGATCTGGGCCACACGACCCTGGATGGCGGCGGTGGTCCCGGCGCCTTCCACAATCGTCGTGTTGTCCTTATCCACGGTAACCCGTTTCGCACGGCCGAGGTCAGAGAGCTGGACGTTCTCGAGCTTGATGCCCAGATCCTCGGTCAAGCACTTGCCGCCGGTCAGGATGGCGATATCCTCGAGCATCGCCTTCCGGCGATCACCGAAGCCGGGCGCCTTGACGGCGCAGA
>Ga0308419_1000152_pt1 | contig 56251 bp, 47 predicted proteins | sample HotsprSampleMS50_FD_203674 | JGI IMG/M metagenome (GOLD analysis project Ga0308419, IMG submission 203674) | Hot spring phototrophic mat microbial communities from Mushroom Spring, Yellowstone National Park, Wyoming, United States - 20090730_MS50 ... | reverse complement strand
TGTGCTGGGCGTGATGCGATAGTTTCGGCGTTTCATGGTATGATGATGCCCCACTGCACTCCCCATTTTCGAACACCCTCCAGCGCATTTGACTTCCGCACAATATTGGGATATTATTACCGTTGGATTCGGAAGGTTTCCTAAAGACCACCCTGGTTCAGGAGTAGCGTTGGATATGCCGGAAATCCGTTCTATCCTTGCAACAGACTGTGGGAGTACCACGACAAAAGCGATACTGATCGAGAAAAAACCGGAGGGCTATCGACTGATTGCCCGAGGCGAAGCCCCTACCACCGTCGAAGCCCCCTTCGATGACGTCACGGTGGGTGTGCTGAACGCGGTGCGCGAGCTGGAGGAGCTCACGGGAAGAACCTTCATCCGCGATGGCAAGATACTCACGCCTCAGATAGACGAGTGCACCGGCGTGGATGCTTACCTGTCGACCTCCAGCGCGGGTGGCGGTCTGCAGATGACCGTTGCCGGCGTGGTAAAGGTCATGTCGGCGGAAAGCGCGCAACGTGCCGCGCTGGGTGCGGGCGCGATTATCATGGATGTGATCGCCGTCGATGACGGGCGCAAGGACTACGAAAAAGTACAGCGCATCCGCCAGCTGCGCCCCGACATGATTCTGATGTCTGGTGGAACCGATGGAGGCACCGTGACTCATCTGGTGGAGCTGGCGGAGATGCTGGTTGCGGCAGACCCTCGCCCTCGGCTGGGTGGTATGCGTTTACCTGTTATCTTCGCGGGCAACAAAGACGCTCGCGACCCGGTGAAACAGCTGCTGGACGGCAAGGTAGACCTGCGCATCGTGGATAACCTGCGTCCCACGCTGGAACGCGAGAATCTGGGTCCTGCCCGCGAAGCCATCCACGAGCTATTCCTCGAACACGTGATGCAACAGGCGCCCGGTTACAGCACACTGCTTAGCTGGACCAGCGCGGATATCATGTCTACACCCAACGCGGTAGGCAAAATCATGCAGACCATCGCCGAAATGCGCGGTATCAACATTCTTGGGGTGGACATCGGCGGCGCGACCACCGACGTCTTCTCGGTGTTCAACGGCATCTACAACCGCACGGTCAGCGCAAACCTCGGCATGAGCTACTCTATCTGCAATGTGCTGGTGGAGACAGGCGTGGCGAATATCCGTCGCTGGCTTCCCTTCGAGATGGACGAACGCGACCTGCGTAACCGCCTGCGCAACAAAATGATACGTCCCACCACCATCCCGCAGACGCTGGAGGACCTGTATGTGGAACAGGCGGTAGCACGGGAAGCGCTGCGTCTAGCGTTCGAGCACCATAAATCGCTGGCACGCGGACTGAAAGGCATTCAACAGCAGCGCACCATCGGCGAGGCGCTGAGCCAGGAAGACACGGGCAAGACGCTGGTCAACATGATGGAACTGAACATGCTGGTGGGCAGTGGCGGTGTGCTGAGCCATGCTCCGCGGCGAGCGCAGGCTGCGCTGATGATGATGGACGCTTACCAGCCCGAAGGGGTCACCATGCTCACGGTAGACTCCATCTTCATGATGCCGCAGCTGGGCGTGTTGTCCCAAATCCACCCTGAAGCGGCGACGGAGGTCTTCGAACGCGACTGTCTGGTGATTCTGGGCACGTGCATTGCCCCTGTAGGAACCACCAAAGATGGCGACGAGGTATGCACTCTCCGCATCGGAGGTGAAACCCATCAACTGCGCTTCGGCGAGCTGCGCGTCTTCCCGCTGAACGAGGGCGAGAAGATAGAGGTGGAGATACGCCCGACCCGCGCTTTCGACGTCGGAGCAGGTAGAGGCAAACCTTTAACCGTTACCGCAGAGGGCGGTGTGGTGGGCTTGATTGTGGATTGCCGGGGGCGACCGCTTGCCCTGCCTGCGCGTGACCACGAGCGCATCGCCAAGCTGCAGACATGGCTGAAGGCGATGGGGCTGCCAACTGTGTAATACCCATCTGACTGTACAGGTCGTAAATGCCTTCGTAATCGTGGCGCTGCGCGTAATCCAGCAACGCCTCGATATCTCGCCGAATCATCCCTGACACCTCCGTCTGGTTGTTCCGTACCCCTGGCGCCGCTTAACAAACCTTTAACACTTCTGTAACATCTGCTTAACTTGCCTGAAGTAGGATAAAGGCAGCAAACCTGATAAGGAGGACATGTCATGAAACGCAACGCCTTTACCCTGATCGAGCTGCTGGTGGTCATCGCGATTATCGCGATACTGGCAGCTATCCTGTTCCCTGTCTTCTCGCAGGCGCGCGCGAAGGCACGTGCGGCGAGCTGCCTCAGCAACACCCGCCAGCTGGGTACCGCCATGCGTATGTACGCGCAGGACTATGACGGCTACTTCGTGTTCAACTGGTGGGAGTGGCACATCCCCCTGCAGCCCTACATCAAGAGCTGGGACATTTTCGTCTGCCCGCAGTCCGCAGCGCCCAAACCGCAGATGATTGAGTTTACCGCCGATGACAACTGCTACACGTGGGGCGACGACCCTCCGTACGTGAAGCTGGTCGGCAACTTCCCCGGCAATGTGCCGGCGAGCGTGCGCACCGCACGAGGATGCTCAAAGCCCGCGCCAATCATCTACGGCAACTACGCGAAGAACGAAGAGCTGATTGCCAATTACGGCTACTACCGCACCAGCTACAGCGGCTACGAGCACAACGAGGCGCAATGGGAGACCACTGCTGACCTTATCATCATCGCCGAGTCACGCAGTGGTTCCGAGGATGTACCCCCAGACACCAACCCGTACAGCCCCAACAATGCCTCCTACATCGAGCCGGGCGGCACTACCTGGAACGAGGTGTTCGACCTCCTGTCGGGGCGACACAACGGCGGCATCAACTGTACCTTCGCCGACGGACACGCCAAGTGGTACCGCTATGAGTGGTTCAAGACCTATGAAGGACGCTTTGCCATCAGCCCGCCGATGGCACGGCTATGGCGCGATGGACAGTTAACCGACGACCAGCGATGGCCATAAGCAGGAGAATACCCGATGAGCTTGCCCTTACCGAAAATACTGGTTTTGACGGTGACCCTCCTGACAGTGACGGTACTGAGCAGCTGCGCGGACAAGCCGGGTCCTCCCCCCGGCGCGCCGCCAGCCACCATCAATAAGCAGGACACCCAGCAAACGCCGCCTACCTACGGGCAAACACGGGAGGAGCAGAAAGAAGGTCAGTAGGCCCGCGTGTGGGTGCACTGTGTTGTTCGCCCTGCTACTGTGTGCCGCGACGCACACGGGCAGGGCACATTCCAATTTTCAGCTGGCACAACCTTCATCTCGGTCGGTTGGCGTTCCTTCTTCGCCGATAACCACATCCGTCCCTGCTGTCTCCGCAACCGGTTGCCATTGCTGTACGAGCTGCCAAGCCGCCTCGTCTGACAGACCGCTTTACACGTCATGGTCAAGAAACACCACAGGAATCTGCGCACCGAACGCCGTAATCCTATTGCCAGAGGAGGTGCGAAACAGTGATGTTTCTCGCCCATCTGATGTTGTGGGGAGGTCTTTTCCTGATGACACAGACGTTGGCTGATGAGCCGCCCGTTGAGTTGCATCGGATGCTGTACTCCGGCGTGGATGCCGGTCTCACCTTTACGGAGGTGGAACACCCCGCTGAAGATTGGCAGCCCTGGGCGCCCACCGAGGTAGAGCAAGCGTCGGGGTTTATCCCCTTCACGCGCCCCGAAACCTACGACATCCGCCCCTGGAGCCGACCGCGTGAGAATGAGCGTGTCCGCGAGCTCACCTGCTTCCTGGCAAAGGGAGAAACAACTGGCGTGTGGTTTGCTGTATATGCGCTGGAGCCACTGCAGCGGGTGCAGGTGGAAGTGGCTGGCTCTCCAGATGGCATCACAGTCAGCCCGTACTATGCGCATTTCTGGGCGCAACGCTACGATTGGAAAGGCGGGCGATACTACGTTATTCCCGAGTTGTTGCTACAGATGGAAGGAGGGCGCGCGCAATTCCCAGCGGCGGGAGGCGTTCTCGAATGGCGCAACCTGAACGTGCCGCAAGCCGAAACCTGTCTGTTCTGGCTGCGGGTAACCGCATCGCAAGACGTTACCGACGGGCAGTACACGGTCGTTGTGGTCATCCGCTCGCAACAGAAGCAGCCTGTCCGCCTTCCGTTACGGGTAACGGTGTATCCCTTCCGCCTGCAGAAACCGCCCGACAAACGCTGGCTGATGTATAGCGATAGCTACCTGCTGGGACAGATGTCGGATGAGCAGCTGCTCGCAGTCTTAAAGCACATGCAGGACTACGGTATCGACGGATTGACCGAGCTGCCAATTGGCGAGATAGACATCTCGGCGCTGGCGCAGGGAGTCGTTCGCTATCATCCCGAGCCCCTGTTACGGTGGCACCGGCTGCTCCAACAGGCGGGTCTGCGCGGACCGCACACCATCGGCACCTTCATTGAGGAACAGGTTGTCGCGCAGCTGGGCATCCAGGCAGACCTGAACCGCGAGTGGCCCCAGCCATTACGCGAAGCCATGCAGAACATCGGGCGAACGGTGGTGAAAACGCTCGAGCCACACGGCATAGACTGGCTGTTTTATGCATGGGACGAGCCGACGGCGGATAACGTACGTGCCATCGAGCAGTACCGGAACTGGCGTGAAGGTGGCGCACGCACTTACGTCACCGTTGCGCGAGATGCATACCTTGCTGCCGCGCGATGGTTAACCCATCCCTGCTTCGCGACCGACGTCATTAACCTGCCCAACGGCGCAGAATGGGCGCGCAGACAGTGCCGAAGACGCCAGCAACAGTTCTACTGGTACGGCAGCGGGTGCTACCTCTTCCAGGAAGGACGGATGCTGCCGAACCGGTACTTAGCAGGCTGGCTATTCTGGAAGACCAAAGCGGATGGGCAGGTGTCCTGGACGTTTTTACGTCCCCACCTTGACCCCTTCAACGACCCCTGTCACCACAGGCTTCATCACCTACTGCCTGGGTTGTGGTCTTATCTCCCCCCGTTCTATCAGTTCCACCAGCGGGTTGTCGGTGATGGTGAGCGGCAGGTCCACCCGCCCACGTCGTCGCACCGACTCATAGCAGGCGAAGATAATCTCGGTGGCGTTGAGCGCGTTGCGGGCGCACAACTCGGACTCGCGCCCTTCGCGCAGGGCAGCAACGATGTCCGCAATCGCACGCTCGATGAAGCCCGGACCGTGCATATCCTCGTTACCGCAATCGACAGTCTCCCATTCGCCCCTTCCGAAGCGGCGGTAGCGCAACGCTGGCGCGCCCGGCTCCATGCTGCCCAGTTCAATAACTCCTTCGCTGCCGATAATGCGGTGATGTGCGCCCACGAAGCCTGCACCAATGCCCGTGGATGCCATGCCCCAAACGCCGTTGCGGTACTTCCACTGGGCAAACGCCTGATTCTCGTTGTGCGTGCCAAAGATAAGGTTCTCCGTGCGGTAGTCTATCTGGGCGATGACCCACTCCGCCAGAGTCTCGTTATTGAAGTAGTTGCACATGTCGAAGTTATGTGTGCCATAGTCATACAGGTTACCCGCCCCGAACTCCACACTGACCAGCCGCCCGACCACGCCTTCGTCCAGCAGCTGTTTCGCCATGCGGAAGGGTTTGCCAAAACGCCGCTGGTGGTTGAAGGTCAGCCGCACGCCACGCCGTTCGCACTCCTGCGCCATCAGCCGTGCCGCGCCCCACGCGTAGTCCATCGGCTTCTCGCAGTGGATGGCTTTCACTCCCGCTACCGCGCAGTCGATCACCAGCTCGGCGTGCGTCATAGGCCACGTGCAGATGCTCACGATGTCCAGCTGTTCTTTCTCCAGCATCTCCCTGTGGCTGGTGTAGACCCGGGTGATACCGTAGGCGGCAGCAAAAGCACGCGCGTTCTCTTCCACGATGTCCGCACACGCCACCAGTTCGCAATCGGAAATCAGTTGGTAGGCGTCTGCATGGGCATACGCCATAGCGAAACCCATGGGACCAGCACGCTCCGGTTTACGCCCCGTGCCAATGAATCCCACTCGAAACTTCGACACGTCTATCCTCCTTCTCGCAGAGTAGTCTCCGAACATGAAGGTTGGCTCTCGAAAGAGATAGTTCCTGTTCTTTTTGCACGCTGAAAGAGTTTCTGCGCTTCACTCGTGCGGAAATGCGTTAGCGAGGCTACCAGTGCGTGACCGTCGAGGAGATGTGGAAGGATATGCAGCGGTCGCTGCTGCGGATGGCTTCTTAGGAATGCGGCGGTTTGCCGTTGCCCCTTTTGGGGGGGTCCTGAGCATATAGTTCCGACAGCTCGGCAAACAGGTTGCGTTCCACTTCCGACCGCTCCTTTTCGTCGTACTCCTCGATACGCTTCTCCAGCAGTCGCGCCAGCCTTACCACTCGCCACACCAGCATTACGATGACCAGTCCACCCAGCACCCATATCAGAATGCGCAATACGTCCATTGCGGGTCACCTCCCACGCGCTTCCAGTCCCTTCGCCCATGCGCTGTGCGCATGGCACAGTGCAACCGCCAGTGCGTCAGCAGCATCGTCGGGCTTGGGCGGCGCGGAGAGTCCCAACAGTCTGGTCACCATATACTGAATCTGCTTTTTCTCCGCGCCCCCGTAGCCCACCACCGCCGTTTTCACCTGCAATGGAGTGTACTCTACCCACTCGATGCCTCGCTGCGCAGCCGCCAGCAGAATCACCCCAATCGTGCGCCCCACACTCAGCGCAGTGGTCTCGTTGCGGTTGAAGAACAGCCGTTCCGTCACCACCACATCCGGTTGATACTCATCCAGCAGACGGCAGACCTCTTCGTAGATGCGTTGCAGTCTGCGCGGCGCGGCGAGATTTGCAGGCGTAGTGATACAACCGAAGGTCATCACGGTAACCTTTTGCCCTTCCTGCTGCAAGAGGCCGTAGCCCGTAATCGCGGTACCCGGGTCGAAACCCACTATGACCATGCGTTTGCTCCCCTTCACCGTGCCTGAAGCCGCTTTGCCTGTGCTGCCAGCTTCACCAGCTTCTTGCCGTCCCCCACTACCAGAACCTGTAATCGGTCCGGATGCACGTACATTCGCGCCGCGTGAAGCACGTCCTGAGCCGTAACCGCCTCTACTCGCTGGATGTAGGTGTCGTAGGTATCGCGCGGCAGGCCGTGTATCTCCAGTAACATCTGCGCGACCACCGCATCGTGTGCTGTCGGGAAGCGGAAGACGAAGGAGTTGACCAGGCTCTCCTTCGCCTGTTGCAGCTCCTCCTCGCCGGGCGGTTCTTCGGTTAAGCGGCGCGCCTGCTCCTTCATCAGCCGGATTACCTCTTCCGCCGACTCGCTTTTGGTCTGGCACCCCATCACGAATAGCCCCACCGGGTTGGCTGGTGCGAAGCTGCTCCACACCGCGTAAGCCAGCCCACGCCTGTCACGTATCTCCTGCGTGAGGCGTGAGGTGAAGGAGCCGCCCAGAATATAGTTCAGCACATCCAGCGCGGCACGCTCCGCCACACCGCGAGGTACGCCCAGATGCCCCACGCGCACGTGCGCCTGCTCCGCCTGCTTCGCGATGAAGCCTGTGACGGCGTTCCGTTCTTTGGGTAACGGCACGACGGGTAATCGGGGTTGGGAACCGTTCCAGTTGCCCAACAACCGGCGTATCTCCTGCAGGACTGCATCACGCTGGACATCGCCCGTGACGGCAATCCAGAGGTTGCGGGGCGTTACCAGCCTTCGGTGCCAGTCCAGCAGGTCACGGCGGGTTATCTTTTGCACCGTCTGCACCATGGGAAGCCTTCCCAGCGGATGATTCGCCCCGTACACCAGTCCGGCGAACTCCCTGCTGGCGATGCCCGCGATATCGTCGTTACGCCGTCGGATTTCCTCTACCGTACGCGCCTTCGCCAGGTTCACCTGCTCCTCGCGAAACGCCGGGGTTCGCACCAGCTCCGCCAGCAGGCTCAATCCTTTGCGCCAGTCCCGTGCCAGTGTGGAAAGGGAGATGCTCATCGTATCCCCCTCATCGGCAACGTCCAGTATCGCCGCCATATCCTCAATCGCCGTGTGGAACGCCTCTGGCGACCGGGCAACTGTTCCACCGTTGCGCCATGCCCGTGCGAAGACGATGCTCAGCCCCGCCTTCTCTGCGGGCTCGTACAGCCGCCCCGCTCGCAGGCGCACCTCCACATCTACCAGCGGCAGGTCATGGTCTTCCAGCACATACAGCACAATGCCGTTGGGCAGGACGATGCGCTCCGCTTTCGGCAGGGAGTACTGCAGCGGAGGATACTCGATGCCCGCTGGAGGTAGCGCGCAGGCAATCGCTGACAGACATAACATCCACACCGTAAACGCCACGTTTCTCATCGGCCTGCCTCCGGTGCGGGTTGCAGCACCGCGATGGTGCAGTTATCTTTCTGCAGGTACTGGCGCGCCACACGCATCACGTCCTGAGCGGTCACTTTGCGCACACGCTCCACAAAGCGAAACAGCTCGCGCCAGTCACCAAGCACTGCATCCGCCCATAGCAACTGCGTCGCCATGCCCTCATTGGAACGCAGTTGTCGAATGAGGTCTGCCTCCGCCCATGTGCGCATCCGGTTCAGCTCAGCCTGGCTGACCGGCTGGGTGCGCAATCGTTCTATCTCACGCCAGATAGCTTGCTCCAGCTCCTGCACGGTGTGCGGATGACGGGGTACAGCGTCGATGACGAAAAGGTTCGGGTAGCGGTCGCCCGGAGCGGAGTAGGCAGCCACGCTCAGCGCGATTTTCTGCTTCTCTACCAGCTCGCGGTACAGGCGCGAGGTGCGCCCCCGCGTCAGAATGCCCTGTATCACCTCGAACACCACATCGTCATCGTGGGGTGCGCTGGGCTTGTGGAAGCCCATCAGCATCTGTGGGTTCGCGGGCATCTTCACCACCACGCGCCGAACGCCTCGCTGAGGGGGCTCTTCGGGAATGCGCCTTTCCGGCAGGGGTTGCGCGGGAATGCTCCCGAAGTATTTCTCCACCAGCGCAATGACCCGCTCCGGCTCTACGTCTCCCACCACGGCCAGCCACGTGTTGTTTGGTGCGTAGAAGGCGCGGAAAAAGCGGTCGATATCTGCCGTGCGCAGGCGCGAAACGTCCGACTCCCAGCCAATCACCGGGTTGCGGTAAGGATGCACCAGAAAAGCGGTTGCCAGAAAAGCCTCCCACAGCGCACCTTCGGGGCTATCGTCCACGCTCTGACGACGCTCTTCCAGCACCACGTCGCGCTCCTGATAGAACTGCCTCCAGACAGGGTTACTCATCTGGTCTGCCTGCATCCGTGCTGCCAGCTCCAGACGATTTGCGGGGACGCTGACGGTGTAAACGGTCACATCATTGGATGTCCATGCGTTCGTGCCGGGGCTGCCCGCCCGCTCGAAGATTCGGTCGTACTCCTGCGGGATGAGCCACTGGCTCACCTGTTCCAGCAGCTCCTGTTCGCGCTGGCGCAGTTGGGCGATGCGCTGTTTATCTGCGCGTTCGCCTTTGGCGCGTTCCGCTTCCAGCTCGTCGTGCAAGCGTTCTATCTCGTCCCAAATGGGTTTCTCCTTCTCGTAGTCGCGCGTGCCGATGGTGGTCGTGCCCTTGAAAAGCATGTGTTCCAGCAGGTGCGTCACGCCGGTGCGTCCGCTTTCCTCGTCCACGCCTCCCACACGGTGCAGGATATAGAACGCACAGGTGGGAGACTGCTTGCGGGGCAGAATCAGCACGCGAAGCCCGTTCTTCAGCCGATGCTCCACCACGCGCTCGGCGAAGCTGGTCTGGGCGTGAGCGATGCTGGCGAACAAAAAAAGCAGCATGGCTGTGGCGTGAACGAGACCCCTTCTCAGCATACCTCTCCTCCTGACAGCTCCTGTCGCAGTTGCCAGATTACCTGCGTGCTTTTCATCTCTCTATCCAGATGATACCTCAGATGCAGATGCACCGCGCGTTGCAGCTCACCCGCTGCCGCTTCGCCCGGGAAGTGTGCCTCGCCGCCAGCGTTCACCACGCGCCAGGTGAGCCACGCCAGTCGCGATAGCATGACCACCTGGTTCTCGACGCGGGCACAAGAAGCGCATAAGACGCCGCCGGACCCGGGCTGAAAGCCAATCTTCTCACCGTCTACCAGCTTCGCGCAACGGGTGCAGGTTTCCAGTACGGGAGCGTATCCCTGCTGGAGCAGGACGGCGTTCTCCAGAAGACACAGAGTCCACATGGGATGGTCGCTGGTCTCCAGTGCGTCCAGAGTGTCCGACAGCAGGTCAAACAGTTCCTCATCGGGCACGTTCTCTTCCAGCAGACAGTCTACCAGATCGCAGGCGTAGATGGCAGCAGTGGCGTTGACCAGCAAGCGATGCAACCGCGCTCGCGCCCGTTCGACCGATGCCTGGGTAACTATCCAGAAGGTCTTGCCCTGAGCAAGGTGGAACCGCGCTCGCACACAGGTTTCGGTGGCTCCCGCCAGTTTACTGGTGGGTTTACGTGCCCCTTTGGCGATGGCAGAGAGCTTGCCCATTTCGCGAGTGAAGAGGGTAAGCACCTTGTCCGCCTCACCCAGCGGGCGTCTGCGCAGAACGATTGCCTGCACGTTGACGGGAGGCAACTATGTCCCCTCCTCGAGTTGCTGCAGCAGAGTCACCCCGCTGCTGGTGCCGATGCGGTCTGCCCCCGCCCGAAGCAGTTCTAACGCCAGACTCAGGGTGCGGATCCCTCCTGCCGCCTTTACCTTCAGCGGAGGAGGAGCCGCAGAACGCAACAGGCTCACATCGTCGATAGTGGCTCCACCCTCGCCGAAGCCAGTGGATGTCTTTACAAAGTCGGCACCGCACTCCGCCACCACGCGGGTTGCCTGTATCTTCTCCTCCTGCGTCAAGTAACAGCACTCGATAATCACCTTCAGCACAGCGGCAGGCGTCGCCGAACGGCACAGGGCGGCTATCTGCTCGATCTCATGGCGCACGGTGCGCCATTCGCCCGATTTCAAAGCGGGAAGGGCAATCACCATATCCAGCTCCGTAGCCCCCGCCGCCAGAGCCTGCTCCGCCTCATAGAGTTTGACTGCAGGCATGTTCGCGCCCAACGGGAAACCTACCACAGTGCCCACAGCAACATCGCTTCCCTGCAGATGGCGCACGGCGATTTTCAACCAGCATGGCTGAACGCAGACGCTGGCAAAGTGGTATTGCAAAGCCTCCTCGCACAACCGCTCGATATCGGCGCAGGTGCTGGTCGGGCGAAGCAGGGTGTGGTCGATGCGTTTGGCGAGTTCCGCACGGGTCATATCGGTTCCTCCTCTCGGTCTCATTGTATCGGATTCGAGGGAGGACGGTCAATGAGCAGCGTGCATCGGGCAATACTTACACCCGCAGGCAGACCTGCTCCACAGGCTCGGGAAAGCCGTTGGTGACATGCACAGGGCGATAGGGTTCCACGCGCTGCACAATCACACTTAACCCGCGTCCACGCCGTTGCAGGTGCCCTTCCACGATAACCAGCGGCTGCGTCAGCACCCAGTGCCCGTACGCCTGATACACCTTCTCGAACAGCACGGCATCCACCAGCCCGAACTCGTCCTCCAGAGAGACGAACAGCACTCGACGCCCACTGCGCGTCGGCGGGCGATGGGGACAGACAACCAACCCCGCGAGTTTCACCCATGCGCCGTCGCGCACCATCGTCAGGTCGGCGGTACTCAGGATGTTCCGACGCTGTAACTCGTCGCGCAGGAAGGTCATCACATGGCAATCCACGCTCAGCCCCAGTATCTCCCACTCATACCAGAACTTCTCCCATGCTGTAAAATCCTCCGCTTGCAGGGAGGGCGCTGGTAGGGCTTCGGCAGGAAACAGATTGCCGCAGGCGTGTCGCTGCGCCAGGGCGTATGGAAGCTGCATCAGCCACTGTCGGCGGTTAGGATGCCATGAATCGAAGGTTCCGCAGAGAATCAACCGCTCCATGGTATCTCTGTGCAGTGCGGTGCGTCGACACAGGTCTTCTAAGGATTGGAACGGTCGTTCGGCGCGCACTGCCAGCAGGCTCTCCATCTCCTCGCGGCTCATTCCCCGCACGCGGCACCATCCCAGACGGACGTTGCCCTCTTCCACTGTGCAGGTAATCTCGCTGCGGTTGACGTCGGGCAGTAACAGGCGGATGCCGCGCGTTCGCGCCTGCAGCGCCAGGGTATTCGGGGGATAGAAGCCCATCGGCTGACAGCTGAGCAGAGCGGCGTAAAACTGCGCGGGGTAGTAACGCAGCATGTAGGCGGTCTTGTAGGCGGTGTCGCCGAAGCTGGCGGCGTGCGCCTCACAGAAGCCGTAGCCTGCGAAGCCATAAATCCACTCGTACACGCGCATCGCCAGATGTGCGCTGTATCCCCGCTTCACGGCGCGCTCCACAAACAGTCTGCCCAATCGCTCCATCTCCTGTCGGGAGCGGTGGTGGGTCATCGTCTTGCGCAGCTGGTCTGCCTCGCCGGGGGTGAAGCCTGCAAGGCGCGTGGCGATGAGAATAATCTGTTCCTGAAACACGGGCACGCCGCAGGTATGGCGCAGGATGGGTTCCAGATGGGGGTGCAGATAATGCACGGGCTCGTCTCCGTTGCGGCGGTTGACGAAGGGAGTAACCATGTCGCCGCGGATGGGTCCCGGGCGTATCAGCGCCACGCTGACGTCGATATCCATCTGGCACTGCGAGCGCAGGCGTGTATGCAGGCTACGTTGTGCTGGACTTTCTATCTGAAACGCCCCGATGGTTTCGCCTGCGCGTATCATCTCGAAGGTATCGGGGTCATCGTAGGGGATGTCACTCACGCGGAAGTCGGGAACACTGCGCCGAATCTGCCCTTCAGCGTGTTCGACGGCAGAGAGCATCCGCAGGGAGAGCAGGTCGAGCTTGACGAAACCCGCTGTTTCCACGTCGTCCTTATCCCATTGCACGACCTTGCGGTTCATCGGGGACAGCTGCACAGGCACAATGCTGTCGATAGGCTCGCGGCTGATGAGTATCCCGCCCAGATGCGTGCCCAGATGGTGCGGCAGGTTGGCAATCTGGGCGCATAGCTGCAGCATCTGCTGCACCTGCTGGGCGGTGAAGCCGCTCTGGCGCAGTTCGGGCGCGTTCGCAAAGGCGCGCTCTAGGTCGTCGGCATAGCAGAACAGGGGGATGCGTTTCGCCAGACGGTCTACCAGGTCCGAGGGCAAGCCCAGCGTTTTGCCAACCAGTCGCACAGCGGAGCGTGCGCGGTAGGTGGAGAAGGTTCCCACCATCGCCACATGCTCCTCGCCATAGCGTTGACGCACGTAGTGGAAGACCTCCTCGCGGCGATTGGCGTCGAAGTCAAGGTCGATATCGGGCTTCTGGCTGCGTTCAATGGAGAGGAACCGCTCGAAGGGGAGTCCGCGTCGGATGGGGTCGATATCGCTGATACCCAGACAGTAGGCGACCGCGCTGTCGGAGACGGAGCCTCGTGCCGCCCAGCGGATGTGCTGCTCTCGGGCGAACCGAGCCAGCTCCCACACGGCAAGGAAAAAGTCAGCGTATCCCAGCGTGCAAATCACATGCAGCTCCCGTCGCAGTCGGCGTCGCACCTGGTCGGTGATGGACGGATAGCGTTGTTTTGCCCCTTCTCGCACCAGTTGCTGTATCATCCGCTCGGCGGTTTGCCCATGTGGCAGTGGGAAGCGGGGGAACAGGTCACGCCCCAGCGGCACCACGTCTGCTGCACACCGTTCGGCAAGAAGCAGGCTGTTCTGCCACGCTTCGGGGCAATCTCGATACCGCTCCTGCCAGCTCAGCGCGTCCGCAAGGGTATTGCAGTCATTGATAGGGCGCAGCGGGTGTGCCTCCGAGACCGTAACGCCGAGACGGGCGCAGGTCAGCAGGTCGTGTGCGGGGAAGCGGTCTGCAGTGGCGTAATGCACGTTCGCGGTGGCAACCACGGGCAGCTGCAGGCTCTGTGCTGCCTCGATCTGGCGGGCGACAATCCACGCATCTCCGGGCTTGCAGGTGTGCTGCAGTTCCACAAACAGGTTCTCTTTACCGAAAACGGCACGCAGAGTTTCGAGCCATTGCTGTGCTTCTGGATAGCGTTGCGCCCGCAGCAGATAGGTCAACCTGCCCAGACGACACCCGGTCAGCGCGATTAGCCCTTCGGCATATCGCTCCAGCCATTCGAGGCGTACCCGCGCCTTGCCGCGCGGCGACTGCAGGTGGGCGCGTGTCAGTAGCTGGCATAGATTCGCATACCCCTTTCGATGCTCACATAACAGGGTCAGGTGGAAACCGTCTTCCAGCATCACCTCTGCGCCCACGATGGGCTTGATTCCGTGACGATGACAGGCTTGCGCGAAACGCACCGCCCCATAGACCCCATGGTGGTCGGTCAGCGCCAGGGCGGGCATCTCCAATCGTGCCGCCTCGGCAACCAGGTCCTCTACCGCGCTGGCTCCGTCCAAAAAGCTGAAACCCGAGTGCACATGCAGGTGTACCCCTCCCTGATGCATCGCCTGTACCTCCTTAATCCAGCCATCTCTCCAGCGTCCATCGCTGTGTAGTAGGCTCCAGACTGACCTCCAGCACCCGCTGATGCTCGGTAAGCAAGCGGTAAAAAACGCGCTGGCTTTCTCCCTGCCACCAGCGGCCGGTCTCTAGCCACTCCTCCAGCACGTAAACCCGCCACACCTGTCCGTCACACCGAATGCGATAGGGACGTCCATCGCCCGTCTGCTCCACCTGAATAGGCGGAAAGGTTGCACGCTTCATAGTAGCGTCTCATCCTTTCGTTCCAGCTGGGTTCCAGTTGCGCTAAGGGAAAGCAGGCTTCCCCGCCAAACCGCCGACGCAGGTATGCCAGCGCCGCTTGCAGGTCACTGCGATGCGCCACTGAGGCTTCCAATTCCATCTGGGTTGGGCGGGAAGCCGTTGACCAAACCACGCGGAGTTGCCACCGAACAGGCTGGGGATGGGGCGCACGCATCTGCCACAGGCGGTTTATCTGGGAGTAGATAGCGCGTTCATCGGACAGGGGGGCAGGCAGTGGGCGGTGGAGATTCTGCCGTTTGCCGCCTTCGTGCGTTAGCGTCAGGCGTACCTCGACGATGCCCTGTCCGCGCTGCGGCATTTTTGCCGCTATCTCGCGGGCTACTCGCAGCCACAGCGTCTGCACAGCCTCTTCGGTGATGGCGTCGGCGAACTCGCCGCCTGTTTGCCAGCAAGGCGGGGGGTAGAGCGCACGCACGCGGGGGCTATCGTAGCCCTGCACCAGATACCAGACCGACAGCCCGTTCTGCCCCAGCAAGGTGCGCACCTGCCCTATCGGTTGTGACGCCAGCGTCCCGAAAGACCTCCAGCCCATCCGCAGGCATCGTTGCACGACCCCTTCATAGTCTGCTGGCAGCAGCTGCAGTGGCAGTGGCCATAGCGACAGCAAAAGCGGCGGCTTTAAGATTTTCAGGCGCAGACCCTCTCGCGCCGCTGCCCGCATGGCAACCTGCGCCGAGAGCCTGCCCGCGCTGAAACCCGCTGTCAACTTGACACCCATGCGCTGGCTCTCAGAACACAGCGTGCGCCATGCCTGCCTGCCACTATCCTCGAAGCCGCGCCAGTCCAGTAATACGGTGTGAGAGCCTATCGGCTCGGTCGCCAGGGCAAGCCGCGAACAGCGTTGCATCCACTGTTCATACAACTGTTGGGTTGCCTCCACGTCTTCTCGCAGACAGAGCGCGTGGGGGCACACCGCGCCGACGGCGGACTGCGGCATGGAATGCCTCACGCCGAACGATTGCGCCAGCGCATTCGCATCCACCACACGCCCCTCGTGCAGCACGACCACAGGGCGATCCTGTGGTGCCTGCAGCGCGCTCAGGGCAAACCCACTGGCGCGTATGCACAGGGTGTTCAATCCTTTCATGTGCATTAAAATAAGTGTATTTTTGTATATTATATGCGAACCAATCTCGCCTGTCAAGGGTGAGCAAGGGTGTTCGAGAATCCACCTGAAGGGCGGTCCTTCCGCCGAGCCGTAAAACCCATCCCTGCCTGCAGCTCGCCACCAGACGTTTCTTGTGCGTTTTTGCTCCCACCCCAACTCTCCGCGCCCGCGGGGATGACGGTGCGGATTCTGCCCTGTCCGCAGTGGGGGTCAGTAGGGGAGAACTCGCCAGACTTTCCCCCGTCAGGGAAAGTGTCATGCAGTAAGCCGCTCGTTGCGCTGGGAGAAAACGGGCAAAACTGTCGCTCAGGGAAGGCGCAGGCTAAAGCCTGCGGCGACATCAGCGAATCGCGGGGGCACGGGTGACGTGCCCCCAGCACACTGTGTTGACCATCTCTGTAGACCTACTGCCAAGGGTCGTCTTCAATCAGCACATAACCCGCACTCAACACCTGTTTGGGCTCGCCTTCCACCTCCATCTCGATGACGGTGCAGAGGGGGTTGGGCGGTGTTTCGGGCAAGCCGTGCAGCACCAGGCGGTTCTCCGTCTGCGTGAACGCCACCTCGGGCCCGTTCATCAGGCGCGCGCGAAGCACCTTACACTGCAGACCGCCTATCGCCAGCTCGCTGCCCGGCCAGCGGTTGCAGTGGTAGTACAGCGTTTGCCCCTTGCGGGTGAACGCGCCGGTAATCATCCACTCCTGCTGCATGGGGTCGGTGGCGTCGTAGACGGAAGGACCGTATTCCTGCAGCCACCTGCCCACCTTCAGCAGCTCCTGCTCGCACACTTCGGGCACACTGCCGTCGGGTGCGGGACCGATGTTCAGCAACAGGTTGCCGCCGCCTGCCGCCACCTGACGCAACATGCCCACAATCTGCCAGGCGTCCTTCCAGCGGGTATCGATAGGCGTGTAACCCCAGCTCTCGTTAAAGGTCATGCACGCTTCCCACATGCGCCCGCCCTTTTCCGGAGTGATGTGCTGTTCGGGAGTGCCGAAGTCTTCGGGCAGACCGGAGCGGTTGTTGATGACGATGTGCGGCTGCAGCTCGCGCACCATGCGGTTCATCTTCTCCGCTTCCCACTCCTCGGCGGTGAGCGGCCAGTTCACGTCGTACCACATGATGTCGATCTTGCCGTAGTTGGTCATCAGCTCGCGCACGATGCCGTGCGTGAACTCCACAAACCGCCTGCGGGCGGCTTCGTCGTGTTTGCACCGCGCGCCGTCGGGATGGTGCCAGTCCATGAGAGAGTAGTAGAAGCCCACTTTCAGCCCCTCGGCGCGGGCGGCTTCCACGAACTCTGCCACCAGGTCGCGCTTGGGTCCGCGCTTCACCGCGTTGTAGTCGGTGTACTGCGTGTTGAACAGGCAGAAGCCTTCATGGTGCTTGGTGGTCATCACCATATAGCGCATTCCCGCCAGCTTTGCCAGTCGTGCCCACCAGCGGGCGGGGTAGGGCTTGGGCTTCCACGTGTCCGCCAGTTTCTCGTACTCTTCGACAGGGATGCGCTCGCGGTTCATCACCCACTCGTGCCTGCCCAGCTGCGAGTACAGGCCCCAATGGATGAACATACCGAAGCGTGCCTCTCGAAACCACTTCAGCCGCTGTTCTCTCTGTTCGGGTGTCTCTTCTGGCATCGTGCGCCTCCTATACGGTCTCGGGTTGTCCGGTCTCTACGGAGCGATTCGCCGCCAGCGTGACGGCGAGAGTCTTCACCGCGTCGGCGTAGGTGCTGCGGATTGCCGAACGGTCGCCGCTGAGAATGGCGTGAATAAATACCCTGTTCTCTTCCAGGTAGGGGTTACTGCTCAGCTGATAGGTGGTCACCTTGCCCGGCTCGGTGGCTTTCACGCTGCCCCAGTCGGTTTCCACCACCAGGTCAGGGGTTACAATTTCCAGCCCCACGCGCCAGCCCATGTTCAGCAGGCAGGTGTTGTGGATCGCGCCGATGACCCCGTTGGCAAACTTCACCGCAACCGCCCCCACGTCATACACGCTGTAGTTTTCCACCTCCTGGTGCAGCTTGCGGTTGGTCATCAGCGCGTACACTTCCACAATGTCGCCGACGAGATAGCGGGCAAGGTCGACGATGTGCGTGGTCTGCTCTACGAACTGCCCGCCCGACTGCTCCATGACCCGCCACCACGCGACGCCGGGCATTCCGCCCATCCACCAGCCAGTGACCATGCCAACCGTTTTGCCTTCCAGCAGATCGCGTGCCTTCTGGGTGGTCGCCATGTAGCGGAAGTGGTAGCCCACGCTGCTGATGACGCCCGCTTTGGCAATCGCTGCTTCAATCGCCTTTGCCTTTTCCAGAGTTCTGGCAACGGGTTTCTCGACAAAAAGATGGATGCCGCGCTCGGCGGCAGCCTCCTCTGCTCCGACGTGTGCGTGGGGTGGCACACACACATACAGCGCGTCCAGTTTCTCACTGTCCAGCATCTGCTTCCAGTCGGTGTAAGCCTTTCCCCCAAATCGCTGCGCCGCCGCCTCGGCGCGAGACACGTCGATATCACAGAAAGCGACCGGTTGTGCCTCGGGTATTTGCGAAAGCGCGTTGAAGTGCGCGCCAGCAATGCCGCCACACCCGAAAAAGCCAATGCGAACAGCCATCTCTCTCCTCCAGACAATGGTGTTGATTCTGCCTTCGCGCGCAAAGAGGGGCGTTCCTGCACGGAACAGCGTTTTTCTATGGGGTTCCTGCTACAGGCTCTGCTGCCTGACCGCCTCGAACAACAGTATCCCCGCCGCTACCGCTACATTCAGCGATTGCGCTCCGCCCCCCATGGGGATGCGTATCAGCGTGTCCATCGCCTCGCGCGTTTCCGGAAGCAAGCCCGTTTCCTCATTGCCCACCCACAGGCAGAACGGGGGCTTCAGGTCTTCCTTCCACAGCAGATGGTGGGCGTGTGCGCTGGAACCAATCTGCCGCCAGCCGTATCTGCGGAACGCCTCGATGACCTGCGTGCTGCTAGAGCAGGAGACAACGGGCAGAAAGGCGATGCTGCCGGTGGTGGAGCGTACACAGGCGCGGCTGTAGGGGTCAGCAAGGGGCGATGCCAGCACCAGAGCGCGTGCCTGCGCCGCATCAGCAGTGCGAATAAGCATTCCTATGTTACGCGGGTCCTGAATACGCTCTGCCACCAACACCATGCCCTCACGTCCAGCACAAATCTCGTCGAGTGTCAGGTTCCACCAGGGTATCACCGCGACAGCGGTCGTGCTGGTCTCGTAGCCGCTGACCAGCAGTCGGTGGAACAGCCCCTTGCTGACCGAGTAGACGGCAATACCAGCCTGCTCACAGGCGTCAGCCAGACCGGGTTCTGTCTCTTCTTTGATGTAGACCTCTAGTGGACGCAGGGGAGCGTGCAGCGCTTTGACGATTTGAAGCACACCTTCCATCAGGAAGCGGTGTTCCGCTTCGCGCGGCGCGGATTCGGTCAATCGGCACGCTGCGCGGAACGCTGGGTGTTTGAGGTGGGTAACGGCTTCCATTTCTCCTACAGCGTCCTTTTAAACCACGTGACGAAGCCATCGGTGAGGGAGTGCACGATGCCTCCTGCGATGAGACCGATGAGCGCAGATTGCGCCCAGGTGACATGAGACTGCAGTCCCAGGCGCAGTTCTCGCTCCAGCGCGCGCAGTATCTCCGACTGGTTGATGGGCACTATCCACAGGTCGATGGCGTTCATGCCAAGTCGCAACAGCAGGTACAGCATTGCGAAAAAGTAGAGTGCACGTAGCAGGGGGCCCAGCAGCCAGCTGTGCGACAGCCAGTGACGGTGAGGTACCAGTATCTGATAGGGAAGCCAGAAGAAACGGAACATGCCCCAACGACGGTAAGCGCGGGAGTTCACGTCCAGGTCAGGCGACAGCGCGAGGCCTGAAAACAGGTATGCGCCAACTCCCACACCCACTGACGCCCAGTCGGGTGAAGGGTGCAGCCGGGCGATAACTGGCACCGAGGCAGCGGCGGTGACGATGGTAATCGCGTCGTGAACCCGTCCGGAAGGCATTCCCTACAAACCACTGGAGTAGTCGCGTAGTTTCTTGCAGTTATTGCGGTTGCGCAGCTTCTTGATGGCTTTAGCCTCAATCTGGCGGATGCGCTCGCGCGTGACATTAAAGTGCCTTCCGACCTCCTCGAGGGTGTGGGGCATCCCGTCGATGAGCCCAAAGCGCATCTTAATGACCTCGCGCTCGCGGTCGGTCAGCACGCGCAATGCCTCCTCGATACGGTCGCGCAGCAGACTGCGGTCGGCGGCTTCGGTGGGGGAGTCACAGTTATCATCCTCGATAAAGTCCATTAGATGGCTGTCTTCTTCTTCACCCACGGGCGTGTCCAGCGACAGCGGTTCCGGCGCGATACGAATAATCTCATTCACCTTGTCGACCGAGATGCCCATGTCTTCCGCAAGCTCTTCGGGAGTGGGGGTGCGACCTAACTGTTGTTCCAGATGGCTGCGTCGTTTCATCAGGCGGTTAATGGTTTCCACCATGTGCACAGGGATGCGGATGGTACGGGCCTGGTCGGCAATGGCGCGAGTGATTGCCTGCCGAATCCACCACGTGGCGTAAGTGCTGAATTTGTAACCCCGGCGGTAGTCGAATTTCTCCACCGCCCGTATCAAACCCAGATTACCCTCCTGAATGAGGTCGGAGAACGCCATACCGCGTCCGCTGTAGCGTTTGGCAATAGAGACCACGAGGCGCAGGTTGGCGAGGGTGAGTTTGCGTTTGGCTTCTTCATCCCCCTGAGCGACCAGGCGTGCGAGGTGCTGTTCTTCTTCGGGAGTCAGCAGGGGCGTCTTGCCGATTTCGCGCAACCACATGCGTACCGAGTCGTCCAGAGGAATACCTTCCAGTTGCGCGATTTCCTGGTCGGCAAGCTCGTAATCTTTGACGGAGGCACCGAGGTCGTAGCCCTCTTCCATCAGGGGCAGGTCTTTAACGGCGTCGACCACCTGAATGCCTTCGACATCGAGGAACTCCAGCATCTGCTCCAGCTCGTCCGCGTCCACATCCATCTCGGAGAGAACATCGCTCAGCTCTTCGGAGCTCACGTAACCCCTGTCTTTGCCTTGCTGGACGAGCTTCCGCATATGCCCGTTTTCGTGGATATGTTCCATCTCCACGTCTGGACTCACTCCCTTCGGTTGCGCTGCGCGTCGGAGTGTAGCTCGGCGATGAGCCTTTGGTACTCTTGATAATTCACGCTATCTGGCGAGAAATCCTGCGCCAGCTGTGCCGATATCTGCACCTGCCGGGTGCGTTTGTGCCAGCGTTGCAGAAAGGACGCCGAATCGCGCAACACCTGCTCGTTCAAAGGCTCCTCCAGTTGTAATCTCGTTGAGACCATCTCTCGCAGGCGCGGGTCGCTCAGCGCAGAGAGCAGTGACGGGCGATGCAGCTCCATACCCGCCTCCCACGCACGCCTGACCAGCTCGAAGAACTGTTTGGCAGCGTCGCTGACCAGATCGTCCGCTTGAGCGATTTGCAGTGCCAGCGTTCGCCACTCCTCTGAGAGTATACCCCGCAGGAGTGCGCTTTCTGCACGCACCACCCCCGGCGGGAAAGGCTCTTCCACCTCCGTTACCGCAGGGGTATCCTGCGCAGTCTGCTCTTTCTTGCCCTCCATTTGCTTATAACGCAAGAATCGTTCCACTTCCCGCCGAATCAGCTCCTCAGGTTTACTGGGATTTGAAAAATAGGCGGGATGGAGCGGCGCCAGCTGGGTAATGTATCTGTCTCGTTCGATGCCCGATGGTATTGCCGCCAGTATCGGTATCGCCTCCTTCAGCACTTTCATTCTACCCTCAACGGTTTGCAGTTCGTATCGGCGCTGGAGATTGTACAGAAGGAAGGCGGCCAGCGGCTCCGCTTTATCGATGCACTCCTGCAGGGCAGGGGCACCCATTCGGCGTAGCAGGCTGTCGGGGTCCTCGCCGTCTGGCAGGCGGGCGACCAGCACCTCCATGTTGTGCTGCTGCAGTATCTCCGCCGCGCGCTTGGCTGCTTCGAGGCCCGCGTTGTCCGAGTCGTACACCACAATCACGCGCGACACGAGGCGGGAGAGGATGCCTATCTGTTCTTCGGTCAGGGAGGTGCCCATGCTGGCAATGGCGTGGGTGAAACCCGCCTGATGGGCGGCGACCACGTCCATGTAACCCTCCAGCAAGAGGGCGGTGCGCTCTGCCATCATGCGTTCTCTGGCAAGGTGCAGGGCGTAGATAGTGCGGCTTTTGCGGAAGAGGGGCGTTTCAGGGCTGTTGAGGTACTTGGGCGTGGCCTCGCCCAATGCACGTCCCCCAAAGGCAACCACCCGCCCCTGTCGGTCCCAAATCGGAAACATGAGGCGGTCGCGGAAGCGGTCGTAGTATTCGCCACTCTCGCCCTGCACGATGAGTCCTGCTTCCGCCGCGATAGTCAGCGGCATCCTTTTTGCCTTGATCAGGTTGGTGAACGCAGACCATTCCGGAGGGGCGTAGCCGATGCCGAAACGCTCCTGAGTTTCGGGAGTAACCCCGCGCTGTTGCAGCACGCGCTGGGGCAGGGGATAGCGTTTCAGCATGTCGCGGAAAAACTGCGCGGCGAGCTGATTCACCTGCAGAATCTGTTCTCGGCGGTCTTTTTGTTGCCGGGCAGAGGCGGAGCCGGTCGTGTGGAACTCCACCCCCAACCGCTCGGCGAGCAGTCGTGCTGCTTCCACAAAGGTGACGTTTTCAATGCGCATGATGAAATCGAATACGTCGCCATACAGTCCACAGCCGAAGCAACGCCAGCGTTGCAGGGACGGATTAACGGTAAAGGAAGGTGTCTTTTCGGCATGGAACGGGCACAATCCCTTGAAGTTTTTGCCCGTTCGCTTCAGCGCCACGTATTGCGAGACCACCTCCACAATGTCGCTGCGCGCACGAATCTCGTCCAGGTCTGCACTGGCGCGTGATGCCACAGACACCTTCCTCCATCAGGCTGGCTCCTCTTTAGTCCGTGTAGCGGAGCACGAAGATATTCGTTTACTGCTCCATCGCCGCGACGATGATGGACACCACCTTGTTGTCGTAGAACTGGAACGCGACATGGTGGTTGGGATACCGGACAAACAGGGTGGTTCCTATGTTCTGGTGTTCCTTGGGCCAGCCGTACACAGCGACGACCTTCTGGTAGGTATCGCCGAGCTTGATGCCTCGCGACGTGCGAGCCAGTCCCGACTTATCCTCATAGCCGATCGCCTTCGCCTGCACTACGTAGCCGTTCTTGTTCACCAGAAACTCGTAAATCAAGCCGCCCGGTCGCTCGTAAATCAAGGTGGTTTCCTGCTCATACATCATACCGCCCGGCGTCGTGCGCAGTCCAACGGATGGCAGTCCCACGCCAGCAGGAGTACCGCCTATGCCAGCCACTCCGGGCATCGCTGGGGTACCAGGCATCGAGGGCATACCAGGTCGAGCAGGTGCGCCGATACCGCCTGGTAGTCCCGGCAAAGCGGGGGCACCTGAGGCTGGGGCGCCGATCATCGGCCCACCCATCATCGGGACGCCTGGAATATCGTCCTCGTATTCTGCCCCAAATCCACCGGGCATCCCGCCGCCCATCATGCCCGGACGAGGGGTGAACGAACCGCCCGTCATCATGCCGGGTCTGCCGCCGACCATAGCGCCACCTGTGGCGGCACCGACTCCTGCCATCGGGGGCATCCCGCCGAATCCACCATACGGCGGCATACCGGGCACAGCTGGTGTACCCGTGAGGCCAGCAATTCCAGGTGCTCCGGGCACGCCTGCCAATCCAGCACGTCCGGGCACGCCCGCCATACCTGCCATGCCTGCCGGCTGCCCCGGCAGATTGTAAGCCACCTGTCCTACCGTGACCTGCGTGGGGTTGCCGAACCGCGCCAGCACGGTCTGCACCTTAGACAACATGCGGATGCCCAGGAACTGGCGTTCAATGGCATGCGCCGGGTTGATGAACCCCACCACGCAAGCGACCACAACCACGCCTGCTACCCCGCTTCTTCGGAGCAAGCCTGCCATGCTCATCATCTAATTCCTCCCCTTCGTTCTTCGTTTCACGCCAAGAGAGCCTTACTGGTGTGCACTCTTCGGCAACGGCGAACGGTTTTCCTGCCTTCCACCAGCAACGGTTTCCAGAATTAGTGTACCGTTCGTCGATTGTTAGACGCAACAGGTGCGGCGAAGGTAACGGGAGGCAGAAAACGAATCCAGCCGTTGCCCAGACAGTTGCAGCATATCGGGGAAAATGCTATACTGCAGGAGGCAGCGGCGCTGGGGGCTATGCCGAGTCAGTTCATTGTGGCTTCTAATATTTCACGGGGGAGTAGTGTATGTGGCGAATCCTTATCACGCTTTGTGCGCTCATCGCATCTTCCGGAGTATGGGCGCAGCGCATCGAACGGGTATCCTATAAGGGCTGGCAGGACTGTTATCGCCTGTCCAACGGCACGGTGGAAGTTGTTATCGTGCCTTCGCTGGCGCGTATCATGCACTATGGGTTCGTCGGCGAGCCGAACACTCTCTGGGTCAATCCTGCCACCGAGGGCACACCGGTTCGTCCCGGTGAATGGCCCAATCACGGTGGCGACAAGGCGTGGATATGGCCTCAGGATGAGTGGGAGATGCGCACTGGCAGGGGATGGCCCCCGCCCTCGGCGACCGACCAGGTGCCCCATCAGGCGGAGGTATTAGAGGGCAACATCATTCGCTTGGCTTCCCCACTGGTAGCTGGATACGGCGTGCGCGTCGTACGCGAGATTCGTCTGGAGCCGTCCGGCACGCGGGTGCATATCCTGACGCGCCTAGAGAAGCTGCGCGACGGGGCGGATTTCCCCGTGGCGGCGTGGGTGGTGGCGCAACTGCCTCTGCCCGATGTGATGCTGGCGCGTCTGCATCCGGACACCACACTGAGCGAAGGGTTCAAACTTTTCCGTGAGGAACCCTGGAAGGCGATTCGCCGGCTGGGGAAGGACATTTTGCTACCGGAACGCCCGTCGGATGTGCCGGTGAAGCTGGGCTGCGATGCAGACATTCTGGTATGGTTCAAAGCACCCTACCTGGTGGTGCATCGTTCTCCCATTGCGAGCCTGGCGGATTTCCGTCCGGGCGACCACGCGCAAATCTTTTCGAACACCGATGAGATACCTTATATCGAGCTGGAGTTCACCTCACCGTTGAAGGTGCTGCGCAGGGGGGAGAGCATCTCCCTAGAGGTCACATGGGAGCTGTATCGCATTCCGCCCGAAAGGCAGTCGCCGGAGGACCTCGCGGAGTTTGTGCGAAGCAGGTAGCCGTATCCTGACGCCGGTACAGGGGCAACCCTGCGGGTCGCCCCTGTACGCTAGCTTGGCACCTGCTTGTTCATACAGCACTTTTTATACTTTTTGCCGCTACCGCACGGGCAGGGGTCATTGCGCCCCACTTTTTGGGTTTTAACCGCCGTCGCGACGGCGGCGCGGGCAGCCGGGCGTGCAGCACCGTTGCCTTCCTCTGTCGTCGGCGTGCTTCCTGCGCCCGACATGCTGGTTACCTGCACGTTCGGTTGCGGCTGGGGCGGAGCGACCTGCACGTGGTATATCCAGCGGATGACATCTTCCTGAATCGATGCCAGCATGTGCTGGAACATCTCGTAAGCCTCTTTCTTGTAGGCGACCAGCGGGTCCTGCTGGGCATAACCACGCAAGCCGATGCCCTCGCGCAGGTAGTCCATGTTGGCGAGGTGCTCCATCCATTTGTCGTTGATGACGCGCAGCATGACCCAGCGCTCCAGGGCCCGCATCAGCTCCGGGCCGAGCTCCTCCTCGCGCTGCGCGTAGGCGTTCAGCGCCACCTCCTGCAGATATTCCGTCAGCTTGTCGGCGGGACGCGACTTGATGTCTTCTGGACTAATCCAGCGCGAGATGCCGAACAACTCCTCCAGCTGGCGGAAAAGTCCCTCTGCGTCTACCTCCGCATGGCGAGTATCCTGCAGGGTGAACATCGTCACCGACTCTTCCACCTTATCGCGGACGAAGCCATGGATGGTGGCGGTCAGCGGGTGTCCCTCCAGAATGCGCCGTCGCTCGCTGTAGATAACGCGGCGCTGTTCGTTCATCACTTCATCGTATTGCAGCACGTGCTTGCGGATTTCGAAGTTGTACGCCTCTACTTTCTTCTGCGCCTTCTCTATCAGGCGGGAGAGGAGCTTCACGTCCACCGCTTCGCTCTCTTCCCACATCGCAAGCAGGCGTTGTTTGGAGGGGTCGCCGAAACGCCTCCACAGCTCGTCCTCCAGCGAGACATAGAAGCGCGACTCGCCGGGGTCGCCCTGTCGCCCCGAACGGCCACGCAGCTGGTTGTCGATGCGGCGCGACTCGTGTCGCTCGGTACCTAGGATGAACAGTCCTCCCAGCTTGCGCACTTCTTCGGCGGCTTTGGATCGCTCTGCCTCGCTCAGAGGGGGTGGTGGAAGGGCGCGTCCTCGCCGGAAGGAGCGCCATTGCTCTTCCGCCTCTTCGTCCACCGCCTCACCCTCCTGTGCCTGCTGAGGAGCGATGCTGCCGCCAAGAATAATGTCCACGCCTCGTCCCGCCATGTTGGTGGCAACGGTTACCGCTCCCTTGCGCCCCGCCTCGGCGATGATGATAGCCTCCTTCTCGTGGTACTTTGCGTTCAGCACGTTATGGGGCACGCCGTGCGCAAACGCCTCTTTGAGATACTCGATGTTTTCGGGCGGCGCCCCGATGAGCTGGATGGCTCGTTGCAGGTTTTCGGGCAGATTCATATCGGGCACGACGCCCAGCTCGCGAGCCAGCGGCGTAAGTGCGCTCAGGTTGAGTTCGTCCAGGCGGCGGTTCAACAGGGCGCGATACTCTTTCTTCTTTTCGTTGGGTATCTCTTTGCGTTTCTCGAGTTCGTCTCGGAGGATATGAATGAGGCAAAGCAGCTTCAGCCTGTCTGGGCGCAGGCGGTCGCTGACCTTTTCGGACATTTCGATGGAACGTGTGCCCACCAGCACCGGCTGCTGTTTGACATACAGGCGCAGGATTTCGGTGGCGATGCCCCGGAACTTGGCTTCTTCGGTTTTGTAGATGACGTCGGGGTGGTCCATACGGATCATCGGCTTGTTGGTAGGAACCACTACCACGTCCAGACCGTAAATCTTGCGGAACTCGTCCTCTTCGGTCTTGGCGGTACCGGTCATGCCCGCCAGCTTCTTGTAAAGTCGGAAGTAGTTCTGGAAAGTGATGGTCGCCAGCGTCTGGTTTTCCTGACGGATGGGCACGCCTTCCTTTGCCTCGATTGCCTGGTGCAAGCCGTCGGAGTATCGCCGTCCGAACATCAGGCGTCCGGTAAACTCATCCACGATGATAATCTCGCCGTCGCGCACCACGTAGTCCACATCGCGCTTGAAGATGGTATGTGCCTTGAGCGCAGCGTTCACGTGATGCATCAGGTCGGGGTCTTCGGCGAGGTTCTTCACCCCCAACCCCTGTTCCACGCGCTGGATGCCTTCCTCGGTAAGGGTAACGATTTTCTGCTTCTCTTCCAACGTGTAGTCGCGTCCCGGCTGCAGGTGGCGCACCACGCGGTCTACGCGGTAGTAGAGGTCGGTAGACTCGCCAGCATAACCCGAGATGATAAGTGGGGTTCGCGCCTCGTCGATCAGGATACTGTCCACCTCGTCCACGATGGCGTAGTTCAGCTCGCGCTGCACCACGTCCTCGATGGAGAACGCCATGTTATCGCGCAGATAGTCGAAACCGAATTCGTTGTTCGTGCCGTAGGTGATGTCCGCCAGATAGGCCTCTCTGCGGTGGCACTCTTTGAGGTGCATATAGCGCGGGTCGGGTGCCTGGTAGCCGGGCGTATAGATATAGGATCCGCCGATTTCGCCTGTTTCGGGACTTTGCCCCTGAATCACGCCCACGCTCATGCCCAGGAAGTGATAGATGGGTCCCATCCATACCGCATCACGTCGCGCCAGGTAGTCGTTCGCAGTGACAAGGTGTACGCCTTTGCCTTCCAGCGCATTGAGGTAGATGGGCAGAGTCGCCACCAGCGTCTTTCCCTCGCCTGTTTTCATCTCGGCGATACGCCCATCGTGCAGTACCATCCCACCGATGAGCTGCACGTCGAAATGACGCATCTTGAGGGTGCGTTTGGAGGCTTCCCGTACAACCGCAAAGGCTTCGGGCAACAGGTCGTCCAGCGTCTCGCCCTTTGCCAGACGGTCGCGGAACTCGTCCGTCTTGGCGCGCAGCTGTTCGTTGCTCAGCCGGGCGATACTGTCCTCCAGCGCGTTAATTTTCTCCACGACCTTGCGGTAGCGTCGGATATCGCGTTCGTTGCTATCGAACAGGTTCAGCAGAAATCGCATGGCGTACTCCTTCGGCGCGTGCGAGGCACCAGCATCGGTTTGCAGTAATGATTGTCGGTGTTTTCCGCATCCTTACATACGACGGTTTCACACGTAGATATTACCACCAGAGGGGAGAGGAAGTCAAAGGGAGAGCACCTGTGCGTAGCGTTCCACCATCTGATGGAGGTCGAAGTTGGCTTCTGCGTGCTCCCGAGCGCGTTTGCCCATTGTCCGTCGTTCTTCAGGATGTCGCAGCAGATATAAAATACGCTCTGCCAATGCATCTTCGTCGTCCACTGGGACTACGAAGCCAGTCCGCCTGTCCAACACCACGTAGCGCACGGCTCCCACGTCGGTGCTGACGGCTGGCACGGCGCACGCGGCGGCTTCAATCAGCGTCATCGGCAAAACTTCGGTGTCGGAGGTGAGTACTGCCACATCCAGACTGCGCCACACAGCAGGGATGTCGTGTAACGCACCCGTAAAAACGATACGCGAGGCACATTCCATCTGCTGGCTGGATGTCTGTAAATCGTGACGCATTTCCCCATCTCCCACCACGAACGCACTTGCTTCCGGCAGGACAAGGAGCACTCGCTGAGCCACTCGCAGAAAGCGAAACAGGTTTTTCTCGGGGCGCAGTGCTGCTACCACTCCAAAGGCAGGTGTATGAGGCGATATCCCCCACTGCTCGCGCAGCTTGTCACCCTCGGGGGTGAATCGCTGTAGGTCTACCCCGTTAGGAATGACCACCACTTCGCGCGCCTGCCAGCCTTCCTGTTCCAGCAGGAACCGACAGTGGCTCTCCGTAAGCGCAATCAGAACATCCGTTGCCCCGGCGGCGAAACGACGGGCAAATGCCATCTCACGGGTGCGTTTTGTCTTGCCAAAGGAATGCACCGCGATGACCAGCCTGTGTGCGAGCTTCAGCCTTTTCGCCAGAACCGAGTACAGCACCGCAACCGGGGCGTCTACGGTCAGCAGAACCTCGGGGCGAATGTGTCGCAGCAGGCTGAGGAAACGCGGAAGCACACGCCAGTCGGTGCGCGATTGTCCATACAGCGCGTGGAAGGGTATTCCTGCTTCTCGTATCTGTTCGCCAATCTCGCCGGGCGGATACAGTGAGCAGACGTGCATGTCGAGGCGCGAGCAAAGGTGCAGGGCAAGTAGTTGCAGGTTGCGCTCCGCACCCCCTACGGCATAAGTGGCGTTCAGTATCAGCACTCTGCGTCGGTTTGCAGCTGGAACCTGACCTCGTTCCGTTTTCATAGATTGACCGTTTGCTCCTGAAGTTTAACTGCGGGAGTATCGGGTAGCCAGCGGGTGGATGGGTCGTCGGAGATGTCCCGTATCGTCAGGCGATAGCGCTTTCCTGCTTGCATTGGTGCGGTGGAAAGGCGCACCAGATTGCCATCCACCTCCACATGGTTTATCTGCAAAGGTGGGGTAAAGGTGTAACGGCTCTTTTCTGCTGTACTTTGAGCATCCAGTCTTTTATTGAAAACTAACAGCACGGTACTCTTGCCTGTGCGCATCGCCTTCACCACTCTGGGCGGCTCGGCGTAGATATACATGCCCAGCATGTATTCGTATAGTGTGGTGCTCTGCACACCGATGGCAGCGCACGCCTTCCGAAATGCCTCTATCCACTGCCATGAACGGCGGTTCTGTGGTTGCGAGCCGATATCTGCCTGTATCATCATCGGCAAGTCGGGGCGAACAGCACGCGCCGTGCGCACCAGCGGCTGGTAGGCTTTCACGTAATCGGGGGGCAGATGTTCTTTGCTCCAGTCGGGCCAGTGGGTTTGCAGGCAAACGGCATCAGGGCGTACCTGCCGAACCACTTCTGCGATGTCCTGCCCATGCACTTCCCGCACAAAGCGCACCGGGTCCGGCACGTCGATGGCGAGTATCCAGACGGTAACGGGAATACGGGGATGCGTTTCGCGGATGCCTCCATCGCCGTTGAGCAGGTCGTTTAAGAGGTCCGTGTGGCTTTTGGCGCGAAACTCCACCCACTTTGCATAGAGTTCCTGCTGGGTACGCCAGAAACGGGGGTGCGCTTCGTCGGTGAAATCCGGCGGTTGTTCGCCGTGATACATCTGCGAGAACAACGAGCGGCACCGTTTGCACAGGCAGGCGTATGCGGGAGCGGAGGGACCCGGGTACTCGGGCCAGAAGGGTTCCATGATGTGTACCCCATCGAAGGGATACTGGCGAAGCACTGAAGCGATTCTTGCTTTCTTCCAGCGGCGGTATTCGGGGTGATGCAGGCACAGGCGGGTATAGCCATCGTTCATGGGCTGGCGGGTAACCATGCGCCACTGTTGCCAGCCGTCCGGCAGGTCGGTGGTGTCGTAAGTGCCGTTGCCAAAGGTGGCATAATCCACGTGTATCCTGCGCTGGCGCAGAGCTTTCAGCAGGTCGCGGTTCACCCGGCTGTCGCGCGTAACAATATATTGCACACCCTGAAAGCCGTTGGCGGCAATCTCTTCCGCGATACTCTCCGCACTGCGGTTCGCGAAGTATCGCCCGAGGAAGGGGTCTATTTGCACACAGCGAGAAGTCATGTCTATAACAGGATTGGCTTAGCGGCTCGAGACCTCCTTTTTACTTGCTTCGATGACTTTGACTGGCGATGCCACTATGATGACGGGTTCGCCCCAGCATGCCCAGTCGGCCGTGGAGTCATCGTTGGGTCCCACATCGGCAATCAGGCGCAGGCGCACCGTCTGTCCGGCAAACGGCGACAGGTCCGCCTCCAGTTCACGCCACGAACCCTGTACGCCAGTGCCTTCCGCCAGCCGATGCACCTTACCTTGCGCATCTACGAGTTCGATGCGGAACCACACCCCGTCGCTGGGGGCGCCGCCGTCGCGGATGCCGATGAAGCTGTGGAGCCGACAGGGATGCTTTGGGAGGGAGATGGGTCTCAACTCCGCCCATGCATATCCGACGCCACCCATATATGGCGGGTGCATGAAAACCCCCTTCTTGGTCAAACCGCCCACCGGCAGGTCGCCCGTGTAGTAAACCGCGCCGGTGTCGCCGGGGTCTGGCATCTCTTTCTCGCCGCGACGGGCGATGCCCCACCTCTCAACGGCGTTGGTCAAATCCGCCAGCACGGGTTGCGTCTCCACCACGCGCAGGCGCAGCGCAGAGCGGTGAGGGGTGATGCCGTTGCGGAGGGTGATGTTCAGAACGGATTCTGTTCCAGCAGGGGCGTCGGTTTCTAGCTGAAGGTCTATCTGCGCGGGGAGTTTACCGCCTTCTATGCTGATTAACTGGGGCGAAACGCGCCAGCCGTCCGTTGCGCTGAGTTCGAGGCTCAGCTTCTCCCCGGCTTTGGGTTTCATGCGCCATACTGGTCGCAGGAGCAGGCGCGTGGGGTCTTGCCAGCCTCCCGTTTGCCACCGCCAGCGCACGGGTTCCACCACGCGCAGCAGCATTTCGCGCGTCTCGTTGCCCGCTCGCGCCCGCACCAGTACCGTGTCGCCCGGATGCAAATCGCTATCCGCGCGAACGAAGCCCCCTGCATACTTGCCGTTCTCTACCTGCCACTGCACCTGGGCAATGCCCTGCGGTTTGACCTGCACGCTGCCGCCTGCTATCACCTCCGCTCGCTCCGCGTCGATGCTCCAGGTCTGCTTACCAGAGAACTCCAGCACGTAGCGTACGGCGTTCGGGACAGGCTCAATCCACGTCATCTTGCCGCTATCTCGCACGACAGGAGCGGACAACGGGTTGCCCCCCACATCGTAAGCGCGGCATGATACCAGCCTGCCACGTACCCCATAGGGACGACGGACGTAGAACGGCTGTTTTCCGCTGATGTGGATAACCTGCAAGCGGTTGGGCGCAGGGCGGGTGATTGCCAGTCCTCCCTCCGACGCGGCTTCTGGCGTGGTGAAGAACTCTCCGCGCCCGTCCAGATAGATGTAGGCGTCGCTGCGAAGATAGTCCACCTTGCGTCCGTCCACCAGCGCGGAGTAGCTCAGCAGGGCATCCTTCTGGTATGCAAGCCAGCCCGCAGGCGGCAGGACGAACGTTCGCGAGCCGATAGCCACCTTCCACTCTTCGGAGGGGTGGTCGTTCAGCCACAGCTTCAGCCCATTGGGATACTCCACATACAGCTGTCGGCGTGTGCGGGGCAAATCGCGAATGACCGCCTCCGAGACGCCCACCAGCTTGCTTCCGTCCCAGTAGGCGATGCGTTGCGGAGCGATTAGCCCATACCGCGCCTGCACCTGCTGCAGCATATAGTAGGAGCGGCAGGTGCGCTCGATGCCGTGCTCTTCCTCCACCAGCCAGCCGATATGCCCGTAGGCGAGCGTATGCAGCAAGAAACGGTCAATGGCACGGTCGATGTTCTCTGGCGCGCGCCAGTTGGGGATGGCATCGCAGAACCACGACGTCCACGCCATGCCGATGTCGCACTCTTTGGTGTGAATCTGGTAAAGATCGAACACGGGGAGCAGCGGTTCCACCGCGAGTGGACGGTTGTTGTATGCCAGCGCATAATTGCCGTCCGCCAGTCCCGCGTACATCCACTGGTAGGTGCCTTCCGAGAAGATGGGACCTCCATACACTCGCGAATCGTTGCGGAGTAGCTCACCGTAGGCATAGAAGGTCTGTGCGAAGGTTCCCGCACCGGGCACGCGAGCGTCGTAGTCGTTGTAACCCCACGGTGGCACGGCGGTATGCACGTCGGTGTACGCGCTGTTGGGGTTATATTTCGCCTTGATTTGCGGGGCAAGCACCGAATCGAACTCCACCGCCTTGAGCGGCTTGAGCGCCCAGTTGCGCGGCCATGCGGGTCGCCATTCGCCGTCGGACTGTCGCTGCACGAAGTCGGGGTTCCAGTATTCGTTCACGGGGGCGAAGTCGCAGTAGTTAGTGTATAACCCGCTGAACCATCCCAACGAACGCTGGTGCGCTACGAAGCGTTTGAGCGCGTCGTCACCCCCCTTACCCGGCGCAGCACGGGTGCGCAGGGTAAAGCTCTCACCGCCATCGCGCCACGTGATTTCGTGATTGCACTGAATCAGCTTCTCGATACCGTAGGCGCGGAGCCTGCGACTGCGTTTCATCTCCTGTTCGTAGTCGGCAGGTCCCCATGTCTCCTGCCACAGCCTGTCCACCGCCAGATGCGCGTGCAATCCCACTGGGTTAGCGATGGTGGGCAACACCTCCTCCAGCATCGGCGAGACGGTGAGAAACAGCCGCTCGAACATCGGGTTGCGCGTGTCGTCGGTTTTGGGATGGTAGCGCACGCCTCCGTGGATGCGTGCCACCTCGCCCGCGGCGTACTCCGCACCATACGGTTCCGAGCCGTTGGAACGGTACCAGTCCAGCCACAGCGACGTGAACACCCAGCGGTTACCCGCGCGGGAGAGCAACACCGTGGGATGAGAGCCACCGTAGGTGATGTAGGGGATGTATATCGCCCGCGGCTGTTGCACGTTGGTGAACTGTCCAAAGTGCAGGTCGGTGGCTTTGCCCGAGCGGTTGATGACGTCTATAATCAGCGACTTCTGTACGATTTGCAGGCGCAGGATCGTACCGTCGGTGTACTCCGCGGTGATAATACCGCCCTGTTGGCGCACCGTTGTCAGGGCGGGCTCTACCGTATCCTGCCCGAAGCGCACGGCTGCTTCGGCAATGTTCCACACCGCTCTGCCGTTCCATGCCGCGCGGATGCCGTTCAGCCCTCTGGTGGCGTCGAAGCGGTAAACCAGTGTGCCGTCTTTTCCTTCGTACAGGAAAGCGTATCGGTTGGCGTCCTCTCGCCGCACTCCCCCCTGAAACGCGCCGCTGAAGTGCATGGGCAGGATGGTCATTTCGCGGGTGGGGAAGGGTAGTTTGCCCGGTCCCGTGTTCGCACCGGGCGACTGTCCCTCAAAAAGCGTCAGGTTGCGTTTGGGGCGCGGCGCGAACTGCAGCGGGCGCAGCTCCTCGCGGTAGAAGCGCACCGAGTCCAGAAAAATCTCCCGCCACTCGGGCTGCCAGCCGCCGTGGACCTCGATACGCACCAGATAGGCGGGCGGTTGCAGACCGGCGGGCAGCTTGCGGTGCAGCAACCACCACTCCTTCCACTCCACTCTGGCGACCTGCACGGCATATTCGTTGCCTGTGCTATCGCGCAGCACGACGATAATCTCCACTGGGGGCGTGTCAGGCGGGTTCTCCCAGCTCCAGCGGTTGCCGTACACCCAGAGCTCCACGCAGTTTGCCTCCTCTGGAACCGGCACTGGTTGCGGCGGGTTCATGACCACGCGTGGGGCGGAGTTACTCTGTCCGTTGCCCCTGTAGCGAAGTTTCGCCACAGGGCGGTTCCACACGTTTTGCGCCCGGCTGAGCTGCAGGATGGCTTCTGCGCCATTGCTGACCTCCATCGTCCAGCCCTGAAGGTTCTCGAAGGTGAGGGTTGGTGGGGCAGGCTCGGTGCGGTTCGCCCACACCATCTCGTAGGGGCGTTGTCCGTGCGTCTCGTTGGGGTCCAATTCTGGCATGACGGTTTGGCTCATGGCGGAAACTCCCCACAGGAAAAGGTATATCCATATTGCCCGGCGTATCATCGGCGTCCTCCGCACGTTGGACTAAATTTGGGTTCGTTACAGACAGACAGGTTCCTGCAAACCCCCTTGACCCCCGTGCCCCCATACGGTAAACTGAAAGCACATCAGCGAGGATTTGTGGGAACGCTACAGTGAAAGTGTATCTTGACATGTGCGCTATTCAGAGACCGTTGGATACTCCAGACCAGATTCGCATCGTTTTGGAGGCTGAAGCGATTCTCGGTATCCTGTTGTTGTGTGAAACGAGGCAATTGGCGCTGGTATCTTCGGATGCGCTGCGGTACGAGTTAGAGCAAAACCCATTACCCGCACGCAAAGAGTATGCACGGGCAGTGCTGCGTTTGGCACACACGCATGTTCCGTTGTCGGAAGAGGTCAGAGAACGGGCGAGTCAACTGACGGAGTTGGGATTTAAGCCTCTGGATGCTTTGCACTTGGCATCGGCGGAAGCGGCGCAGGTAGAATATTTCTGCACGTGCGACGACCGTCTGCTGAGCAAAGCTAAGAAGGCGACTGGGCAGCGCATAAAAGTGGTTTCACCGCTCGAGCTGGTGCAGGAGATAGAGCCATGAGCCTGATTACCAAACCACTGGTGGAGGTCAACCAGCACGCACTACGGTTGCTTTATGACCAGTTGGGCGTGGTGGATACCGTTCGCTTTCTCAAGCAGTTCACGACGGGCTTCGGCAACTATACGCAGCAACGCGAATCGCTGTTTGCGGGCAAGAGCCTGTCCGAGATTGTGCGCGAGATAGAAGGGCAGCCCAAACCTCCTGCCACGTAGCCCCCTTGACCCCCGTGCCCGCATACGGTAAACTGAAAGCACATCTGCAAGGAGTTAAGGGATGACGGGACGTTTGTGGGCGCCGTGGCGGATGCAATATGTCGCGTCGGCACGCCAAAAGCCAGAGGGATGCCTCTTCTGCCAGAAGGCGCGCGAGCCGGTATGTGCGGAAAGCATGGTGTTGTTCCGGGGGGAATATGCTTTCGCGATGCTGAACGCCTTTCCCTACACCAACGGCCACCTGATGGTCGCGCCCATCCGCCACACGGCGGATATGAACGCACTCACCGACGCCGAACTGCTGGAAATCGCCCGATTCGTGCGCCACTGCGTGAACTTATTGCGAGAAGCATACCATCCGGACGGTTTCAATATCGGCGTGAATCTGGGCAGGGCGGCGGGGGCAGGCATCGAAGACCACATCCACTGGCACATCGTGCCCCGCTGGAACGGCGACACCAACTTCATGCCGGTGCTGGCAGACGTGCGTGTCATCCCCGATAGTCTCGAAAACACCTATGCGAAACTCTGTGACGCTTTGAGACGGCTTGACGGCGATGGAACTGACACTGGACCTGTGGGGCGTGGAGAACCCTGAGGAAGAGCTGGAAAAAGTGCGCCAGCAGGCGTTGCAATGCACTGCCTGTCGTCTGGCGGAAACCCGCACGAATGTGGTGTTTGGGGAAGGCAACCCGCGTGCACCGCTAGTGTTTGTAGGCGAGGGACCTGGCGAACACGAAGACGCTACCGGTCGTCCGTTCGTGGGGCGGGCTGGCGCATTGCTGGACCAGGCGTTACGCGAGAACGGTTTGAGCCGCAAACACGTGTATATCTGTAACGTTATCAAGTGCCGTGCTTCCATCGTGGAGAATGGGCGCGTGCGCAACCGTCCCCCCTATGCCGACGAAATCGCCGCATGCCATAAGTGGCTTGACCTGCAGTTAAGCATCATCCAGCCGTTGGTGATTGTGTGCTTGGGTGCGCCTGCTGCTAACACGTTAATCCACAAGAACTTCAAGATGACCCAAGAACGCGGTATCTGGTACCCCTGCAAGTATGCGAAATATGCGATGGCGACGCTTCATCCCGCATACATCCTGCGCCAGGAAGGCGAAAGCTACCAGCAGAACTATCGGCTGCTGGTTCAGGACATCGCCGCCGCGCGACAGAAGGTGATCGAAGCCAAAAAGGAACCCAAAACCACCCTGTTTTAGTCTAAAAGCTAGTGGTAAAGCAACCATGCAAAAACACATCCGTCGTCGCAGGCTTTATCCTGCGTGTGGATTGGCGTACCTTAAAGCGGGCGGCTACATGATATTGTCATGATAGGTGTCCTACCGAACGACGCACCGCGTCCGTAAAGCGCAAGGGGGCAGTATATGGAGGATTTGACGCAACGCATCGAACCATACGGCACTCAGCCGACCCAGCAAATCTCTCCCTTCGGTGAGCGCACCCAGCAGGTAGGCGCGGGGGCACCCACAGTGATGGGCGCACCCATGCGCGCGTTGCAGATGAAGTGCCTGCTGGGTCGGGAAGTCGGCAACGCCTACGGTGGTCGGGAACACCTGCTGGTGGAAATCACAGGAACCAGCGCGGGCGTGGGCAGGCGACTGCCCCTGAACCTCTGTCTGGTCATCGACCGCAGCGGTTCGATGGAGGGGGAACCCATCGACTACGTGAAGCGCGCCTGCGGCTATGTGGTCGACCTGCTTGACCAGAACGATATCCTGTCCATCATCACCTTCTCGGACACCGTAGACGTGGTGATGCCCGCGCGGCGCGTGGTGAATAAGACTCTCATCAAGGAGCATATCCAGCGCATAGACATCGGCAACACGACCAATCTGTACGACGGGATGCTGGTCGGTTGCCAGCAGGTAGCAGCGGTGATGAGTGAGCAGGTATTGACGCGCGTGCTGGTGTTCACCGACGGAGAGCCAACATCGGGCATTAAAGATTTCGCGTCCATCGTGCAGCTGGCGGCGGAGCAGAAAGCACGGGGCATCACCATCACCGTGCTGGGCTTTGGACCCGAGTTCAACGAGGAGCTGCTGGCGGGCATCGCGCGGCGCAGTGGCGGAAACTACTACTATATCCAGCGCCCCGAACTCATCCCCGAAGTCTTCCGGCGCGAGCTGGAGCTGCTGATGACCGTCGTGGCGAAAAACGTACGGCTGATACTCACCTTGCCGCGCTTCACGCAGATACGGCAGGTATATGGCGCGCAGCCCAACGTGCAGGGCAGGGTGGTGGAAATCCCGCAGGTGGACATCGAGCGGGGCGCGGTGGTCACGCAGCTGGTGGAGTTCGACCTGCAGATACGCCCGCCGGGCAAATATCGTGTGGCGAAGGTCGCCCTGGCGTATGACGACACCATCACAGGCAGGGTGGAACGCCTCGAGGCGGATGCGGTCATGGAGTTCACGCAGGATGTCTCGCGCATCCCACAGACCATCCACCCGCGCGTGCAGCGCGAGATAGAGATACAGCAGCTCTCGCGCAATCTGGAGCGTACGGTGATGGGCTTAAAGACTCAGCAGCTTTCTGCAGCGGAGGTGCGTCAGGAGCTGGAGCGTACCATGGCGTTGCTCACCCGACAGGGCAGGCTGCAGGAAGCACAGGAGATTCAGCAAGCACTCTCCGCACTCGGCTCCGACACCAGTGTGGTGGAGAAAACGCTAATGGGAACCGCTTTCTCGCTGGAGGTGGGAAAGAGTAAACAACCATGAGTACCTTTGACCCGCATGAAGACCTGTACGCGCTGCTGGAGGTACCACCCGATGCCTCCGATGAGCTGATTCGAGAGCAGTACCGCAAGCTCGTACAGCAGTATCTGTGGGACCGGGAGAAATTCGCGCGGCTGAACCGCGCTTTTGAGGTGCTGAGCAACCCCGAACTGCGCGCGGAATACGACAAACAGGCGGCAATTGCCCGTCCACGCCCCGATATGAGCGCACTGGCGTCCGCCCCCGCACCCGAGGTGGTACCGACCGTTATCGGCATGCCCGCGCAGGAGATGCTGGCGACACAGCAGATTGCGGATGTACAGCGCACGCAGATGGGGCTGCGTGTCACGTGTCCGGTGTGCAAGACCGAGACTTCAGCGGTCGATGGCTACTGCGAGGAGTGCGGTTTTGCGCTGGAGGGAGCAGAAGGCGTGCAGGAGGTGCCTGAACTGCCGCAGTCCGAGTGGCCGACGCTTGTGGACGCGGCGGGGAACGTCCACTCGCTGCGTCCGGGCGTCAACACGGTAGGCAGGTTGAACGCCGATGTCTTGCTTTCCGACCCCAGCGTTTCACGAAGCCACGCACGCATTGTCGTGCAGGACGGCGCGGTCACCATCGAGGACGTGGGTAGCACCAACGGCACCTTTGTGAACGGGCAGAAGCTCACCCCCCACGTACCCGTGCCGCTGGTGGATGGCGCGGAAATCGCCTTTGGAGGGACGAAGTTGACCCTGCGGATGCCGGGGGCGGCTCCTGCCCAGTCTGCAGCAGAGACCACCCTTGCCGCCTCCGCACCGGTGACCCAGACGTTGACGGTAACCGCGGAGGAGGATTTTGCTGGGGTACCGGAGGCGGAGGAAGAGGCGGCGGTGGTGGCTTACTGGTGTAGCCACGACGGTACGATGCGCATACCGCTGTCGCCGGGCATGTACACCATCGGGCGCAGACCCAGCAACCACATCGTCATCCCCGACCCTTACGTCTCCGGCAACCATGCGATTTTGCTGGTGGAGCCGGACCTGGTGAACATCGAGGACGTGGGCAGCACCAACGGTACTTTCGTGGACGATACCAAACTCATCCCGCACGTCGCCGCGCCATTGCCCTTCGGGTTGAAGGTGCAGATAGGGCAGGGGACTTACCATCTGGAAGCGGCAGAGCCGTCCGAAGTCATCGAGCAGGAGGCTGCCGACACCGCGGAGACCGTCAGTAAAGAGGCAACGGAAGATGCAGAGCAGTCATAGCAGGCAATCGGTCAACGACGAAGTGGAGATTACCGCCAAGTTCCGACGCAGCGAGGTACTGGCACAGCCACCACGTGAGCCAAAGGCACAGCCGGACATCGTACCCTTCGTGCGGTTCGGAGCGAAGACCGACCTGGGCAACGTGCGCGAGAACAACGAAGACAAGTATGACTTTTTTGAGCCAACAGAGCCCGTGCTTCTGGCGGAGCGCGGCAGTGTATATGCGGTCTGCGACGGCATGGGCGGGCACAGCGCGGGGCAAATTGCCAGCGAGCTGGCTCTGAAAACGTTTCTGAAGGCGTATTATGACCTGGATCTGCCCGATATCGACACCGCTCTGTTTACAGCGGTGCAGGCGGCGAACGCGCTGGTGCGTGAGGTGGCGCAGTCCATCCCGGGCAGGCGAGGCATGGGCACGACGCTGACGGCGGCAGCGTTGTGCGAAGGCGAGGCACACATTGTGCACGTGGGCGACAGCCGGTGCTATCTGGTGCGCGGTGAGGTCATCGAGCAAGTCACCGATGACCATTCGTACGTCATGGAGCAGGTGCGGCAGGGGTTACTGTCGCCGGAGGAGGCACAGTACTCGCCCTATCGCAATGTCATCACCCGCTCCATCGGGATGGAGGTGCTTGAGCCGGACATCTACCGTGTGCCTTTACAAGCGGGCGACCGGCTGGTGCTATGCACCGATGGGCTGACCACGCACGTGCCCGACGCCCAAATCGCGGAGGTGGTGCGCACTCACTCGCCGTCGGCGGCGGCGCAGCGGCTGGTGGAAATGGCGCTGGAAGAAGGCGGCTCGGATAACGTCACGGTCTTGGTGGTGCACATTCTGGAACTGTTCAGCTGGGAGCAGGCACGGCAGATAGGCTGGGTATAAGGGATGAACACCTCGGTGAACACACTGGGCAAATATCAGATTGTACGCGAAATCGCCCGCAGCAACGACATCGTGTGGGAGGCGGTAGACCACGAGCTGGGTCGGCGCGTGGCGATGAAGGAGCTGAATCTGCCTGAAGGCGTCACCGAGGTGCAAAAACAGGAACGCATCAACCGCTTCCTGCGCGAGGCGAAGGCGGCAGGACGTTTGAGCCATCCCAACATTGTGACCATCCACGAAGTTGGCGTCGAGAACGGACGATACTACATCGTGATGGAGTATCTGGAGGGCGAGAACCTGCGCGAACGCCTGCAGCGTCAGGGAGCAATCCCCCTGAAAGAGGCAGTGGACATCACCCTGCAGGTGCTTGCCGCGCTGGAACATGCCCATCGGATGGGGGTGGTACATCGCGACATCAAGCCCGAAAACATCCACCTTTTGCCAGACGGGCTGGTGAAGTTGACCGACTTCGGCATCGCCCGCATCGTGTTTGAACCCAACATCACCATCGACGGGCAGATTTTCGGTACGCCCAGCTACATGTCGCCCGAGCAAATTGAGGGGGGCGAAATAGACGCGCGCACCGATATCTTCTCGGTGGGTGTCGTGTTATACGAGATGCTCACTGGTCGCAAGCCATTCACCGGCGAGAGCATCGTCACCATTACATATAACATCCTGCATAAAGAGCCAACGCCTCCCCCAGGAGTGCCGTACGGCATTGAGCGGGTGCTGATGCGTGCGATGGCGAAGCGTCCGAACGACCGCTATTCCTCCGCGCGAGAGATGGCGGAGGACTTGAAGCGGGCGATGGAGCCGGGCGCACTGGTGATGCCCGCACCCCCACCGGTAGTGGCGCCCATACCTGCTGCTGGCGGCGGCACACTAGCGACTTCTTCCTCGTCGCTACCGCCGTTGCTCAACCCGGTGCCCAATTCCCCACCCATGAGCAGTTCCGTTTCGGATCCGCCGATACCGCGCAAGCCGCCTCCCCTTCCTCAACCGCGCGAGCCGTGGCTGTCCCCAAGGGAGAGTGAAGCCATGAAACAGATGTTATTGGTTGTATTACTCGGTCTGCTCGTCGTGTTGACCGCGTATGGCGTAAACCTCGCCTACGAGCGATATGTTCAGCTCAAGCGCATCGAATCGTTGAACACGCAGATGAGCGACGGGGTGAAGCTGGCGCAGGCAGGCAACTACCGCGAGGCACTGGCGCGTTTTGTCAATGTGTACGAGAATGCAAGGGTGGATGACGTCCGAGCGGTAGCTGGGCGCAACGCTGCGGTCTGTTTGGTGCATCTGGGGGACGAAGCCCTGCAAAGGGGGCGTACCGACCTCGCGTTGCAATACTACCAAACAGCGCTGGAGTATGACCCGCACTCCACTGCGGCTCAGCAGAGGTTGGACCAGGTAACTCGTTCCTACTTAGGCAATCTGGACGTCGTGCCGCCGATTGCGCCACCACCTGCCGTGCGTCCGAATCGCTCCTCCGCGGAGCCTCCACCACGCCCTCGCGGCAGCGAGCAGCTGGCAATGGAACTGTACTTGCTGGGTGTAGAAGCATACCAGCGCGGCGACCGTCTGGGGGCAGTAGACCTCTGGCAACGGGCGATACGGGCTGCTCCCGGCTCCGATACCGCCAGACTGGCAATGGAGTCTATCCAGCAGATGACCGCAAGATAGTTGGAGAGCGCGTGACAAATAGTGGGCGTTGGGCAGCGGTAGCCACGTCCGCCGGACAAGCACAAGAGAAGGTGAGACTGAGCATCACATCACCATACCTCTGCATAAAGTGCTAAAGGTAGGCACCCTTGATGGCATCCTCTCGGACGTTGCAGAGCATCTTGGTGTCACCAAAGAAGAACTCGTTAAAACCCTGTGGGGCTGACGGTCAATGACCGATTTTACAACACCTGCCCGCTTTTGTCGCCTCCTGAGAGAGTTGCTACGTTTTTTCCCAGCAACAGGGTAAACATCCTCTGCGGGCTAAAGTAATAATAGCAGGATAATAGCAGATACAATGGAGCGAGCCTACACGCAGGCAAGGAGAAACCGTGAGTAAACGGCAGAACATACGCGAAGAGTTACTGGCGGCGGCGCGAGAAGCACGCCACCACGCGTACGCACCCTATTCGGGCTATGCGGTGGGGGCGGCTGTCTATTGTGAGGACGGACGCATCTACACGGGCGCGAACGTGGAAAACGCCAGCTACGGTCTCACCGTTTGCGCCGAGAGGGTGGCAATATTCCGTGCGGTCAGCGAAGGGGCACGTCGTATCCGTGCGCTGGCAGTGGTGACACCAGATGGCGGCACCCCCTGCGGCGCGTGCAGGCAGGTGCTGGCGGAGTTCGCCGAGGAAGATTTGATAGTCTGGTGTGCTTCCGAAGAGGTGGCAGACGTGCAGGAGTACGGCTTCAGCGAACTGCTGCCACATGCTTTTAGCCTGCCTCAGCGGGTGTCCAGCGAAGATGAGCTGATTCTGGGAGGAATGTAGTGATGGAGCGCGTTGCGGTGCAGTTCGGTGCGGGTAACATCGGTCGTGGTTTCACGGCTCAGCTGTTTCACGAGTCCGGGTATGAGGTGGTTTTTGTAGAGGCTGTGCCGTCGCTGGTGGAGGAGATTAACCGCCGCAAGAAATACGTTATCCACATCGTAGACAATCAAGAGCAGGTAGAGATTACGGACGTCCGCGCCGTTCACAGCGAGGATGTTCAACAGGTGGCACAGGAGGTAGCTCGCGCTGGCATTGCCTGTACCGCGGTAGGCGTCCATGCGCTCCAGCAGATAGCGCCCTTGCTGGCACGTGGTATCGCTCTGCGCAGCCAGCGTGCCGATTCTCCTCCCTTGAACATTCTCATCTGCGAGAACCAGATTGATGCAGACCAGATATTGTGTGACAAAGTGCTGGAGCATTTACCTGCCGAACTGCACGAGTACGTGCGCTCGAAAATCGGTTTTGTGTTGTGCGTGGTGAGCCGAATGGTGCCCGTCATGACCCCCGAAGAGAAGCAGGCAGACCCGCTAGCGATCAAAGTGGAGGCATATAAGAGGCTACCGGTGAACGCGCGGGCAATCAAGGGTGAGATTCCATCAATCGTTGGTCTGGAGCCGGTGCAGAACTTTGCAGGTTATGTGGAGCGCAAACTGTTCGTGCACAATGCAGCCCACGCTACGCTGGGGTATCTGGGATGGCTGAAGGGCTATACCTATGTGTATGAAGCGATGAAAGATGAATGGATACGTTCCGTGCTGGATGAAGCCATGCAGGCGGTGAGCGAGGTGCTCGTCCGCAGGCACGGGTTTACCCCTGAAGAGATGCGGGAGCATGTGCAGGACCTGTACCGTCGTTTTGAAAGCGTCGCACTGGGTGACACGGTGGCACGGGTAGCACGTGATCCGGAGCGCAAGCTGCGCCCCGACGACCGACTGGTCGGGGCGGCGAGACTGCTATGGGAGCACGGCGGAGAACCAGGGGCTTTATGCACGGTCATCGCCGCCGCTTTGCTATACGACAACCCGGAAGATGAATCCGCGGTCGCACTGCAGAAGCGCATCGAGCAGGAGGGCGTCTGCAAGGTACTGGAAAAGCTGACCGGCATCACTGCCGACATGCCCATGCATCAGTGCATTCTGGATGCGTATGCCCGGCTGAAAAACTGAGCCCACGCTTGCATGGTAGATAATCGCTGAGGCGGGCGCGTCTACTCCCAGATGCCCAGCGCCAGCTTCGCCTCCTCACTGCAGTGTACGCGCGGGTCCCAACGCGGTTGCCACACGAGCTGTACGTACGTTTCCTTCACAAAGGGCAACTCAGACAGCCGGTCACGAATCATCTCCTCCAGCATGGGGCCGATGGGGCAACCGGGGCTGGTCAACGTCATAGTAATGAGCACGTTTCCCTCGTCATCCCTGTCGATACCATATACCAGACCCAGATTGATGATGTCGATACCCAGCTCCGGGTCGTATACGGTCATCAACCGTTCACGGATCTGCGTTTCCTGTTCTTGCGTCAGTGCCATCCCACCACTCCCGTTATTTGCTGAAAATCTCCTCCAGAGTCGTCCATGCCAGCAAAGCGCACTTGATGCGTACAGGATACTTCTTCACCCCTTCCAGCGCGCTCAAGTCGTCGTCCTCCTCGAAGGGTTCGTGCGGTGCGCCTGTGAGCATGGCTTTCACCCGCTCCTGAAGCACTTGTGCCTCTTCCAGAGTCAAACCGCGTATCGCCTCTGTCAGCATGGAGGCGGATGCTTGGCTGATGGAACAGCCTCGTCCGTCAAAATGCGCTTCCACAATCCGGTCACCGTCGGTCTTCAAGTAGAGCGTGACCTCGTCGCCACACAGGGGGTTCATCCCTTCGCCAATGAGGTTGGCATCGGGCAGCGCACCTTTGTAACGCGGATGGTGATAGTGCTCCAGAATGATTTCACGGTAAAGTTCATCATCCACCATATTTGCCAAAGACCTTTCTAACGTCGTCTAGTGCCTCCACGAAGGTGTGAATCTCCTCTACCGTATTATACAGGTAAAAGCTGGCGCGTGCCGTAGCGGCAACGTCCAGTCGGCGCATCATCAGCTGGCAGCAGTGGTGTCCTGCACGGATGGCGATACCCTGTGCATCGAGTATCTGCGCCACATCGTGGCAATGGACGTGCGTGAAGTTGAAAGACAACAGCCCACAGCGTCGCTGCGGATCACGCGGTCCATAAATCACGATGTCCTTCTGGGCTTCGAGCAGGCGCAAAGCCTCCGCAGTGAGCCGCTGTTCATGCTGCTGAATCGCCTCTATGCCGATGTGCTGCAGGTAATCGACCGCCGCACCAAAGGCGATGGCATCGGCGATGTTGGGTGTTCCAGCTTCGAACTTGGTGGGGATGTCTGCCCACGTGCTGAACTGGTGCGTCACGCGGCGGATCATGCTACCTCCACCCAAGAAGGGAGGCATCTCTTCCAGCAGTTCCCGCCGTGCGTATAGCGCACCGATACCCGTGGGTGCCAGCATCTTGTGCCCGGAAAAAGCGTAGAAGTCGCAGCCGATCCGGCTGACGTCCACTGGCTTGTGGGGCGCTGCCTGTGCGCCGTCAATCAGCACCTTCGCGCCCACTGCGTGCGCCTTTCGAGTAATCTCCTCCACGGGGTTGACCGTGCCGAGTACGTTGGAGACGTGGACGATGGCGACCAGCTTTGGTTCCAGTTTCAGCGCGTCCTCAAGAGCCTCCATGTCCAGCTCGCCCTCTGGCGTGAAGGGAACGTAGTGCAGTTGTGCCCCCGTGAGGCGAGCAATCAGCTGCCAGGGCACGATGTTGGAGTGATGTTCCATCTCGGTCAGCACAATACGGTCGCCGCTTTTGAGGTTTGCCAGCCCCCAGGCGTACGCCACCAGATTAATCGCCTCAGTGGTGTTGCGGGTGAACACCACGCTTTCCGGCTCCGCCCCGATGAAGCGCGCTACCTTCGCACGGGCGGATTCATAGGCTTCGGTGGCCTCTTCCGCCAGCGTATGCAGTCCACGATGCACGTTGGCGTTGGTAAACTCGTAGTAATGCACCAGCGCGTCGATGACCTGGCGCGGCTTCTGAGATGTGGCAGCATTGTCCAGATAGACAAGTGGATGCCCGTTGACACACCGTTGTAAAATCGGGAAATCGGCACGGATTGCCTCCACGTCATATTCTAACTGCGTTTGCAGGGATGTCATCATTGAAACCACCTCCTGACCTGTCTCAGTCCGAACCGGTTTCCTCATCCGGCAGTTCGATGTGTATTTCACCGTCGTCTACAACCACGCTGTAGGTCCTGACCGGCTTCGTGGCAGGAAGGGTCAGTGCCTCTCCGGTTCGGATGTCGAAATGCGCCCCGTGTCGCGGGCACTCAATCTCGTATTCCATCAGTTCGCCCTCGCTCAGCGAAGCCAGAGCGTGCGAACAGGTATCGTCGATCGCGTAGAACTCATCAGGGGTAGGGCGACACAGAGCTATCCGCCTGCCGTCCACCTCAACAGCCAATGCCCTGCCGACCCCTACCTCCGAGACGCTGGCTACCCGGATGCGCATCGCCGTACTCAGAACCTCCTGCGGGCAATCTTCTCATCCACCTTTGCGCTGACCATCTCGCGCAGGCTCTTCGCCGGGATGCGGTCCAGCACCGGCTGTAAGAACCCTTCCACAATAAGCCGCTTCGCGTCGCGTGGATCCAGCCCACGGCTCATCAGGTAGAACATCTGCTCCACGTCGACGGGTGCGACGGTGGCGCCGTGCGTGCAGCGCACATCGTTTGCCTCAATCTCCAGATTGGGCAGCGTCTCGGCGTGCGCGGAACTGCTCAGCACCAGATTTTCGTTGCGCTGATAGGCGTTTGCCTTCTGCGCGCCCGGGTCGATGCGTATCAACCCGCTGTATGCAGAGTATGCCTGTTCGTCCAGCGCCACTTTGAACAGCAGGTCGCTGGTGGTATTGCCGACGGTGTGCAGCTGCACCGTGTGATGGTCGAAATGCTGATTACCGTCACCGAACACCACGCCCAGCATGTCGCTGACCGCGCCGGGGGAGCAGAGCACAGACTCTATGGTGGCTTTGCTCAGTGACGCACCCAGAGCCACCGTGATGGTGGTCAGGTGTGAGTCGCGTCCCAATACCGCCCGCTGGTGGTGGAAGTACTCCATGCCCTGCCCCCACTGCTGGAACAGCACGTAGGTGAGCTCCGCGCCCTCACCGAGAATCAGGTCAGCCACGCCGCTGCCAAAGGCGCGCGAAGGCAGGTCGGGCGAGACCATGCCGTCCAGCAAGGTGACGCGCGCGCCCTCTTCCAGTATCACCAGCGTATGGGGGAACACCGCCCGCGCGTCTTCCACCGCAAAGAACGCTTGCAACGGCAGGTTCACCTTCACCCCGCGCGGCACAATCAGCACCGTGCCGCCAGTTGCGTAGGCACGCGCCATCGCGGTGAATTTCTCATCGGCTGGGTCATAATCCGCGCTTTCTACAGCACGGCGGATGACGTCGGGATGTTGCTGCACCGCCTGCGACCAGCTGGTGAACACCACCCCAGCTTTGCGCACGCTATCGGTGACGCGCTCGTAGACCAGCGTGCCATCCAGAAAAGCCAGCGTGCCGCCGACACGCCGAGTGGCTCCATGGATGGTGGCGTCCAGCCAATCGGGCAAGGAAAGATGCTCGGCAGGCAGGGCGGGCGCGATGTCCTCCAGCACGAGGTGACTGATGTCGGTGCGCCGCCAGTGCTCGTGCGTGCGCGGGGGAGTGGGTGTCTCCCAGAAGCGATGCCATGCCTCGCGCCGGTGCGCGACCGCCCACTCTGGCTCCGCTAAGTGCCGACTGATGGCTTCTATCAACTCCAGCCCCGCGGGGCTGGTGGTGGTCAGAGTCTCCTTCATTAGCCGACCGAACCCTCCATCTCCAAAGCGATGAGACGGTTCAGCTCCACCGCATACTCCAGTGGCAGCTCCTTCGCGAACGGCTCGAAGAAACCGTTGATAATCATGGTGGTGGCTTCCTCCTCGCTCAGTCCGCGGCTCATCAGGTAGAACAGCTGCTCCTCGCCCACCTTGCTGACGGTAGCTTCGTGCTCGATGCGCACATCGTCCTCTTTCACATTCATGGTGGGATAGGTGTCGGAACGCGAGAACTCATCCAGCAGCAGCGCGTCGCAGCGCACGTTGCACTTGACACCGACCGCGCCCTCATCCACCTGCACCAGCCCGCGATAGGTGGTTCGTCCGCCACCCTTGCTGATGGACTTGGAGACGACGGTGGACGTGGTATATGGCGCGGCATGGACGACCTTCGCGCCTGCGTCCTGATGCTGCCCCGGACCGGCGAAGGCTACCGACAGGATGTCCCCACGCGCGCCCTTACCGACCATGTAGACGCTCGGGTACTTCATCGTGAGCTTGGAACCCAGATTCCCGTCCACCCACTCGACGGTAGCGTCCTCGTAAGCCACTGCCCGCTTGGTGACCAGGTTGTACACGTTCTTCGACCAGTTCTGCACGGTGGTGTAACGGATGTGTGCGCCCTTCAGCGCCACCAGCTCCACCACCGCCGAGTGCAACGAGTCGGTGGAGTAGATGGGCGCGGTGCAGCCCTCGATGTAATGCACGCGGCTGCCCTCATCGGCGATAATCAGCGTGCGCTCGAATTGACCCATGTTCTCCGCGTTAATACGGAAGTACGCCTGAAGCGGGATTTCCACATGCACCCCCGGGGGCACGTAGATGAACGAACCGCCTGACCACACCGCCGAGTTCAGCGCAGCGAACTTGTTATCAGCGGGGGGTATCACCTTGCCGAACCAGCGGCGTACCAGATCCGGGTATTCGCGTAAGCCCGAGTCCATGTCCATGAAGATGACGCCTTGCCGCTCGAGGTCTTCACGGATGGAGTGGTAAACCACTTCCGACTCGTACTGCGCGGAGACACCCGCCAGGAACTTGCGTTCCGCCTCAGGGATGCCAAGCTTGTCGAAGGTGTTCTTAATCTGCTCGGGCACCTCGTCCCACGTCCTGCCTTGCTTCTCAGCAGGTTTGATGTAGTAGTAGATGTCGTCGAAGTCGATCTCATTAAGCAGCTGCGTGTTGCCCCACGTGGGCATCGGCTTCTTCAGGAATATCTCCAAGGCGCGCAGACGGAACTGGCGCATCCAGTCCGGCTCGCCCTTGAAGTGCGAAATCATCTCCACCACGCGGCGGTTAAGACCCTTCTCCGCCTTGTAGACGTACTCTATCTCATCGCGAAAACCGTACTGGTAATCGGTGCCCACATCCAGCAAAGACTGTGGTGCTGCCATTTAACCCACCTCCTGTAGTGTTTTCTCCTCGACGCCTGCTTCTCGTAGGATCCAGTCATAGCCGCGCTGCTCCAGCTCGTGCGCGAGGCTTTCATCGCCAGAGCGGATGATGCGCCCGTTCACCATCACATGCACGAAGTGCGGACGGATGTAGCGCAGGATGCGCTGGTAGTGCGTGATGAGCAGGACGCCCGTATCCTCGCCAGCGATTCGGTTGACGTTTTCGGAAACGATGCGCACCCCATCGATGTCCAGCCCCGAGTCGGTCTCGTCCAATATCGCCAGCTTGGGCTTGATTAAGCCCATCTGCACGATTTCGAGCCGCTTCTTCTCACCGCCCGAGAAGCCTTCGTTCACGTATCGGCTCCCGAAGCTGTCGGGCATGTGCAGGGCGCGAAACTCCTCTTTCAGGGCGTTGCGGAAATCCCGTGCGCTCATCTCCTCACCATGCAGCGACTTCAGCGCGCTACGCAGGAAGTTCGCCACGCTCACGCCCGGGATGGCAACGGGGTACTGGAAGGCGAGAAAGATGCCCGCACGTGCGCGCTCATCCACCTCCATCTCCAGCAAATTCTGTCCCTCGAACAGCACCTCGCCTTTGGTCACCTCATAGCGCGGGTGTCCCATCAAAGTGGCAGCGAGCGTGCTTTTGCCCGAACCGTTGCGTCCCATCAGCGCGTGGATCTCCCCGCGGTTGACGGTGAGGTCCACTCCACGCAGAATCTCTTTACCGTCCACGCTAACGTGTAAGTCGCGAATCTCCAGAAGCGGTTGCTGGCTCATCGTGTTTTATCTTCCCTCCGACGATGTTTGGATAACTTCTGCTGGCTGGCGTTCCGAGAGGGCGATTGTGTTGTCCGTCCGTGAAAGGATGGATGGTACCAGCGGACGTGCCTCTCCCTCCACCAGGTGTTTCAGAGTGATACGGTTGAAAACCACCGACAGGTAGTCCGCGACAAAGCTCCACACGGAATGGAGCTCGCAGCCGCCGTGATGCACGCAGATTTCGCGGTCACCCGAGAACTGGCTGCACAACGAGTCTGCAACCAACACCCCGCCCAGCGCGTCCAGCACCTGCCGAAGGGTAATCTGGTCGGCCGGGTAAGCCAGTCGGTAGCCGCCCTGTGCGCCCCGCACGCTTTCGGTCAGGCCGGCGCGGTTCAGCAGGTATAGCAGCTTCTCCACGTAGGCGACGGAAAGCCCCTCATATTGCGCAATTTGGCGCACATTCACGGTCTCGCCAAACGGCTTGCGGGCAAGGTGCATGATGCACCGCAGCCCATACTCCTCTTGCGCGGTGATTTTCATCCCGTCTCAACCTCCACTGTTATTATGGCTAATCCTTACAAAAAAGTCAAGTATGTCTGAGGGTGTTCAAAAAATACGCAGAATGTAGCGGCAGGCTTTAGGCTGCGTTTACGCAGGGAGGAATTATCCAAATCTTGCGGTTTCTCGTGGCGTGGTTTGAGCAGTGAGGTACACGGACAGGAATCCCAAGCCCCTTGTCACGTATTACACAGAGGAGGTAATAGGGAAGTGCGTGTGCTCATCATGCTCAATGGTCAACCGCCGCGGCGCGAACTGCTGGATGTTCTGGCGGCAGAGGCGGATGTGCTGATAGGGGCGGACGCAGGGGCTGTTTGCCTGCGCGAGGCGGGGTTGCGTATCGACTACGTGGTGGGCGATTTCGATTCGGTTCCGGCAGAGCTGTTGCAATCGCTCCCTGAACATAGCGTCGTTCACGATCCCGGTCAGGACGATACCGACTTAGAGAAGGCGCTACGCTTCTCGGTAACCCGCTGGGAACACCCGCAGATTGTGGTGGTGGGAACCACTGGCGACAGGCTGGACCACGTGCTGGGGAACATTTGCGGGGCAGTGCGCTATGCGGACAGGGCAGATATTCGCTTTGTGGAGGACAACTCCATCGCCTATTTTGGACATCGGCGCGTGCAGTTCGATGCCCCGCCCGGAGCGACCGTTTCGCTGCTGCCGTTGGGGGAGGTGCAAGGTGTGCGCACCGAAGGATTGAAGTGGGCGTTGCACGGCGAGACGCTGAACATCGGCACGCGAGGCGTGAGCAATGTGGTGGTTTCCTCGCCGGTATCCGTGACGTGGGAGCAGGGGTATCTGGTGGTGATTCGGCTTCGGTAGGTGGTGTGGTTGGGCGCAGGCGCAAGCCTGCGGCTACAACAGGAAGGGAGGGCTTGCGTGGAGCCATTGATACACTTTTCGGCGGGTGATGTTGCGGTACTGGTGCTTTACCTGCTGGCGGTGCTGTGGGTGGGCTTTGCGGCACGGCGCCACCTGCGCGAGGGCGATGCGGTGGGCTATCTGGTGGCGGGGCGCACGGTGAGCCTGCCCGCTTTTGTCGCCACGCTGGTCGCCACATGGTACGGTGGCATTTTAGGGGTCGGCGAGTTCAGCTACTCCTTCGGCATCTCCAACTGGGTGGTGTTTGGGTTGCCTTATTATGTCTTCGCGCTGCTATTTGCGTGGCTGTTGGCTCCGCGTGTGCGCGAGGCTGCGCTGTTTACCATCCCTGATCGACTGTACGGCATCTACGGGCGCGCCTGCGGTCTGTTCGGCTCTTTGTTGACCTTTTGCATGACCACGCCTGCACCCTATACGCTAATCCTTGGTGTGTTGTTCCAGCTGCTGTTCGGCGGTAATCTGTTGCTGTGGCTCGTGGCAGGCATGGTGTTGAGTACCGTCTATCTGTATCGTGGCGGACTGCAGGCAGATGTGCGCGTGAACGTGCTGGAGTTCCTGATGATGTTTGGCGGTTTCGCCATCATCCTGCCGTATCTGCTGACGCAGTACGGTGGTCTGGAGTTTTTACGACAACACCTGCCCCCGTTGCACCTGACGTGGCACGGGGGCAACTCCGTCCAGTATATTGTGGTCTGGTTTTTTATCGCGCTGTGGACGCTGATCGACCCTGGCTTTCACCAGCGGTGCTACGCAGCGAAGTCGCCGCAAGTGGCGCGGTGGGGGATTGTGGTGAGCGTCTGCTGCTGGTTTGTGTTCGATCTGCTGACCACCAGTGCAGGACTTTACGCACGGGCTATTCTGGGCGACAGCCTGCAAGACCCCAAGTTTGCGTATCCCGTGCTGGCGGAGCGGGTGCTTCCTCCAGTGGCGAAGGGCATCTTCTTCGTGGGCATGTTTGCGACCGTAATGTCCACGGTGGTGAGTTATACCTTTCTGTCGGCGGTGACGTTCGGGCGCGACCTGATGTGGCGCTGGCGCGGAGGCGAAGAGGCGGAGGCGATGCGCTACACGCGCTGGGGTATCACGCTGGTGGGCGTGCTGGCGATTGTGCTGGCATGGCGGGTGCAGTCGGTAGTGAACCTGTGGTATCTCATCGGGTCGCTGTTTATTCCCGGCTTGTTGTTGCCTCTGGTCGGCAGTTACACCCGTCGCTTTCGGGTATCGCCTGGGTTTGCGCTGGCGACCATGGTGCTGGGTTTTGGTACGTCACTGGGCTGGATGGTTTACGGGTCACTGAGCAGGAGGCTGGAGGACCCTGCCTTCTTGCAGCCGATGTATCCGGGGTTAGCGGTGGCGGTGATAGTGTATGTGGCGGGGTGGATTTTGACAGGGCGAAAACTTGCTTCCGGGGCGCCCCATCCGGTATCATAAAGATAGAAAAACACTCTGCATCACGCCGTAATCGGCAGGAGGGAAAAGAGTCTCTACAGACTGCATGAGCAGCTTCACTTCCGTAACCAGCGCGCAGATATTGCAGCGCCCGAAGACGCAGTTGCGTGTCACCGACAATCTGGACGAGTTGCTGGCGGTGTTGCCTCCGCAGGTGCGTCGCGCCCTCGAGCAGGAACCGAGTCTGGAAGACCTTTTGGAGGTCATTCTGGACCTTGGTCGGGAGCCTCAGGCACGTTTTCCGGATCGCACCCTCCAGCTCAGCAACATGGAGGTGACGGAGGCGGATATCGATTACGTGGTGCAGCGCGTGGGTGCGTTCGGCAAGGACAACCGTGCGGGCATCGAGCGTACCCTTCACCGAATCTCCGCTATCCGCAACCGGCAGGGGCGCATCATCGGGCTAACCTGCCGCGTGGGACGGGCGGTCTTCGGCACTATTGACATCATTCAGGACGTTATCGAGCGCGGCAAGAGCGTGCTGATGCTGGGGCGTCCAGGCATCGGCAAGACCACCAAGCTGCGGGAAATTGCCCGCGTTCTCGCCGACGAATTCAACAAGCGTGTGGTCATTGTGGACACCTCCAACGAAATCGCCGGGGATGGCGACATCCCGCACCCCGCGATCGGCATGGCGCGGCGCATGCAGGTAGCTTCGCCCGAACTGCAGCACGCGGTGATGATCGAGGCGGTAGAGAACCACATGCCGGAGGTCATTGTGATCGACGAAATCGGCACGGAGGCGGAGGCGTTCGCCGCACGCACCATCGCCGAGCGTGGGGTGCAGCTCATCGGTACGGCGCACGGCAACTCGCTCGAGAACCTGCTGATGAACCCCACCCTGTGCGACCTGGTGGGAGGCATTCAGGCGGTGACCCTCTCCGACGAGGAGGCACGCCGACGCGGCACGCAGAAAACGGTGCTGGAGCGGAAGGCGCCACCTACCTTCGACATCATCATCGAGATGATCGAGAAGGACAAACTGGCGATACACCATGACGTTGCCAGCACCGTGGACCGCATCCTGCGCGGTGAGACGCCTCGTCCGGAGGTGCGTGTGCGCCTGCCGGATGGCACGATTCAGGTTGTTCAGGCAGGAGATGCACCCGAACCCGCGCGCGAAACCGGCACGCTGATGGTGCGTTCGTCCAGCCAGGTGCGTGAGCGGCGTCAGCTGCCCTCCACCGTGCGCATCTTTCCATACGGGGTCAGTCGTAACCGCCTGGAGCGCGCGATACGCGAGTTGCGCGTGCCTGCCTACATTGTGCGAGACGTGCAGCAGGCGGATGTGGTGATTGCCCTGAAGGCGAACGCCCGCCGCGAGCCCACGCGCATGAAGGAAGTGTCGGCACGGGGGCTGCCGGTGTACGTGGTGAAGAGCAACACCTACGCGCAGATTGCCGGTAGCGTGCAGGATATCTTCGCGATGCGCCCGCCGGAGGGCTGGGAAGATTCGGAACCCGCGTTTGACCCGACGGAAGCCGCACTGATGGAGACGGAAGCCGCCATTCAGGAGGTGCTGCGCACCTCGATGCCGGTAGACCTCTCTCCGCAAAACAGCTACATCCGTCGCCTGCAGCACCAGCTGGTCGAGAAGTACCGGCTGGTGTCGGAGAGCGTGGGAGTCGAGCCGAACCGTCGCGTGCGCATCTCACCGCCGTAAATGGACGCGCTGTTTATCACCTTCGAAGGTGTGGAGGGAGCGGGCAAGACCACTCTTGCCCGCTGGCTTTCAGAACGTCTCCGGCAAGAGGGCATTGCCAACTGGCTGACGTACGAACCCTGGGAACCACGCCTGCGCGAGGTGTTGCTGGAACACAGCGACCTGCGACGCGAGGAGGAACTGCTGCTTTTTCTCGCTGACCGCGCCATCCATACCCGCCATATTCGGGTTGCTCTCGCCGAGGGGAAAACGGTGATCTGTGACCGCTATGCCGACTCCACGCTGGTCTATCAGGGCTACGCGCGTGGGCTGGACATCGATTGGGTGAGGCAGATGAATCGGTTCGCTACCGGTGGGTTGCAACCGGTGCGTACCTATCTGCTGGACGTGCCTGTGGAAATCGGTTTGACGCGCCAGCGTGAGCGTAACCGCATCGGGGCGGAGGAGATAGCCTTCCATGAGCGGGTACGCACGGGGTTTCTGACCGAAGCGCAGCGGGAACCACAGAGGTATCTGGTGCTGAACGGCACGCGACCGCTGGCGGATTTACAGGAGCTGATCTGGGCGGATATAAGCCGTCTGCGGAGTTCCAGCGTATCCGTTCCTTCTCAGAACGGGGCTTGTGCCGAGTCATCCTCTGGTAAGGGCGCTGTTTGAACCCCCGCAACACTTCCTGTATAATAGAGGCGTCCGCAAGGCAGGAGGGGAGATCCATGAAACTGGTCATCGCTGTCGTGCATGACCGCGACAAGAACAGGATTTCGGACGCGCTGCTGCGCAACGGCTTCAAGTTCACGAAGGTGGCAAGCACCGGCGGTTTCCTGCGCGAAGGCAACGTGACCCTCTTCATCGGCGTGGAGGACGAAGACCTCGAACAGGTGCTTCGCCTCATCGGAGAGAGCTGCAAGACGCGCGAGCAGTATGTGAACGTACTTCCGCCGGATGCTGCACCGGTAGGGGCGTTCGTGCCGAACCCTGTCAAGGTGCTGGTGGGAGGCGCGATTGTCTTCGTCGTGAACGTGGAGCGTTTCGAACGTTTTTGACATGTCCCCGCGGGAGTTTTGCCGGAAAATCCAGATTCCAGAAACCTGCGCCCCGCTGGTGGAGCAGGCGTTGACGCATCGCTCTGTGCTGGCTGAGGGAGCAACGCAGAGCAACGAACGTCTGGAGTTTCTCGGCGATGCCGTGCTGGGTCTGATTGTCACCGAAGAGCTGTTTCATCTTTTCCCCAATCACACGGAGGGTGACCTGTCACGTGCCCGTGCGCTCGTGGTGAGCCGACGGACGCTGGCTCAGGTGGCAAAGCAGCTCGGCGTGGACCAGGTGTTGCGCCTGAGCGCAGGGGAGGAGGCACAGGGAGGACGCCAGCGCAGCAGTATCCTGGCAGACGCTGTAGAGGCGTTGATTGCGGCGGTGTATCTGCAAGCCGGCATGGAAGAAGCCCGACGGTTTGTGCTGCGGATACTGGGTGACGTCATCCAGAGGGCGCCAGAAGCCTCTCGCGCTCACGATTACAAGTCGCGGTTGCAGGAAAAAACGCACGCCCTGCTGCATGAAACGCCGGAGTATGAGGTGGTCTCCACCACTGGAGCGGACCACGATAAAACCTTCTGTGTGCAGGTGCG